>Ga0209633_10000897_pt1 | contig 32737 bp, 24 predicted proteins | sample Cruoilmetagenom1_FD_187290 | JGI IMG/M metagenome (GOLD analysis project Ga0209633, IMG submission 187290) | Oil polluted marine microbial communities from Coal Oil Point, Santa Barbara, California, USA - Sample 1 (SPAdes) (version 2) | ecosystem: Environmental > Aquatic > Marine > Oil seeps ... | reverse complement strand
CTTAATCACCGGGTGCTTCACGGCGCCTTACCAAGGCTTGAGCCGTGTGCGGGGAAATTCGCCCGCCCGGTTCTTAGGGGGCTGGGTGGCGGTAACGTCACCCGGCTACCCGACATGTTCACGCCCCCCATCCCATTCAACCACACCGGTCGTCATCTGCTTTTTTGATCGGGGTTGGCTTTGATATTGTTTTGGCTTTGTCCGCCGCCGAGCTATGAAAGGATACGTATGAAAACGACAAAAAAACGCCTTCTGTTGTTATTGATCGCACTATTACTTCTGGCAGGGTGTTCGCATCACTACATACCCAGAACGACGACATTCGATTTTGAAGAAATCGATGAGTTCCTATCCAATTCTACTGTCAGTTTGATCAATGATCAGCCCTTTTCTGACGACGTATTGTTTTTGAGCCGTGGGACGCACGACTACTATGCCGATTTCAAGGCGTGGACGGAAAAAGCCATCGCGATCACTCAACGGGAAATCACCAGCCGGGGAATGAAGGTTGTCGAGGACGCGCCGAAATTTATGAAACTGTCTGTTATGACGGCAGAAGGTACGACGGGAATGTGGCAGGTCTATTGCGAAACGTCGCTCCGAGTGGAAACAGGAGATGGATACGTTAACGAATATGTTGCCAAAGCAGGGTCGCCGGCCAGTTTGCAACGTGCTGTAGACGGTGCTGTCATGCGTGTCGTTGCGGCAATGTTAAGAGATCGAAACATCATTCGGTATCTGCAAGCCAAATAACCATTGGATCGACATTCCCATCTTTTCTCCCGTTGTTTCTGGCTCTTCATTACCGGGCGTAACCCCGTACTTTATCAGTAGCGGTATGGACTGTAGCTTAATGTCAACAGGCTGCGAATCTCTTGTTCGAGTTTTCCTTTCGAGCGGCAGTGTGAACCGAATGCATCGAAGAACTTGCTTTCGTTCGGCGTCATTGTGAGCGTGTACTCTTTGGTGGTGTTGAACTGGACGCCCTGGGTCGTCGTTCGGCGTTCCAACACGTTCAGTGTAAATATGATCTGTACGTTGGCGTTGCTGGTCATATTGCCGCCACTGACCATGATGTTCACATCACTTTCCAAGTCGTTTTTGACAAAATAGGTATCCAGATGATTGTCGCGGTACTTCGAATAAGTATAATGACTCGACGCATTCGTTATCCGCTTGGGAATTTCTTCCTTTGTTATCCGTCGGGATCCGCAGTCGATATATTTGGCTGGATCTGAATCGATTTTTAGGGCGATATGATAGGAAGCCTTGTCTATCTTGTCGATTTTGAATTGCGATTTGGAAAGGTTGGCGACGATCGCATCCCATGTGCGCTCCTTGCCTTGATTGAACGAGTAGTGACTGTAATCCGGGATTGTGTAAGCTTTGGGCTCGGAGATGGAAATATGGGATTTTGGCGTGCCGCATCCCGAAATGGCAATGACAGCCAGAACTGAAAAAACTCTTTTCATGGGAAACCTCAAAGCAGAATTGGAAAAAAGACGCCTTAACCCTACCGCCAGTCAGCATATAGGAAATCCGCAGTCCGCTCAACTTGTCTGCAAGGTGGGCCAACGTCGGCTGCAGGTCACTCACCGAACCGGGGAATTTTCGATAAGATCTTGTGAAGTCGTTGAACACCGTTGGTATCCACAGGGCGTTGACGGGAATCTTCCGGAAGCAATGCGACGATCTCGCCAATGATCCGTATGGCCTGCCCCGGATCAAGGTGCGGAAAGCCTGCGTATTGCCTTCTTTCCCAATCCCCAAACTCGGCCAACGCATTGGTGCGTTGTTGAATGTGCGCACCATCAAAACCAAACCGAACACCCTCGCTTTTCTCATTCATTCGGATGATTGCAACAGAGCCGTTTTTGGGCGTTTCTTTAGGGTTTTGTCACTTTTCTCGCATGTCATTGGCTGCATCGACCGTCGCTCCTACTTTGACGCGGGTTCCGGCGAACATACCTGTTTGGTACAATGGAGCCGCTTTTCAAGGGCCTGTCCGGCTTGATAGTCGCGGACGGTAGGGGCGGAGCTACCGCCGCGCATCCGGCGGCGGCATCCATCGATCGCTTGGCTGTTCAACGCGCGGCCATCGATCGCCGGTCCGGTCACGAATCAATAACAACACAAGAAGGAAATCGTTATGGTCACACGCACCGTTCAGATCGCTCTGGGACTGTTCATTGCCGCATCGAGCAGTGTCAGTCTTGCGGCCGACACCCGCCTTCATCCCCTGGAGGCCTACTGGATCAAATACAGCCAGGAAGGGATGATGCAAAGCGGGGAGATCGTTCAGCAGTGCCGCAACTGGTGCAATGAGATGGCTGAAACAACCAAAACCACGATGTCCATGGGGGGCTTCAGCCAATCGACCAATCAAAAGAGCATCACCATTCGGGACACGATTTATAACGTTGACCTGGATAAAGGGACTGTGACCAAAACGGCCAACCCTATGTACGATTCACTGGTCCAGTCGTTGCAAAACAGCGGCAACGATCAGACCGCGATGATGCAGGCGTGGCTGAAGGCGCTCGGCTATCAGTCCACCGGCAATACCCGAACCGTCGCCGGAGAAACCTGCACCGATTACACCAGCGCCCAATTGATGGGCTCGACGACCTGTCTCACTGATGACGGCTTGGCGCTGTATACCGAGGTGGCTGTCGCGGGGATGCAGCCTATGGTCAGAAAAGCCGTGGAAGTCAGGCGCAACGACCCGGGCAAGGCAGAAGACTATGGGATCCCGAAAGGCAGCACGCCTGCAGCAGTGAAACAACCCGCGGGGATGCCCGACATGAAGCAGATCCAGGAGATGCTGAAAAATATGCCGCAAGTTCCCAGCCAATAAAGGAGCGCTAAAGAACCGGCAAAGGTTTGAACGGCGGCGAACTTGATTCAGCTTGTTCTGAGTAATTTTACGCTCACTTTTCTGGTGATTGGTTTGCTATGTTCCGTTGCAGACCTTTCGCTAAAGCCGAAGCCGTTAAATAAACAACAGATTATCGAAGCCCTCTTTTCCTACTTTCTTCTGTTCAGTTTTGGCATCAGCTTTTTCTACAATTTCGTCATGCACGTCTTTTTTGGAGAAATGGCGGCGGCATTCATTGGTTGGCAAAACAGCCCGTTTCAGTTCGAAGTGGGCTTCGCAAGCTTAGGTTTTGCAATCGTTGGCATCCTCGCATTTCGACAAAAAATAGGTTTTCGCGCAGCTGCAGTCATTGGACCGTCACTCTTTTTGTGGGCCGCTGCCGGTGGGCACACATACCAAATGATATCAAACCACAACTTCGCGCCTGGGAATGCTGGCGTTGTTTTTTTGACTGACATCATCCTTCCAATAATAGGTTTTCTTTTGCTTTATCAACAACACAAGCTCGAGAACGTGGATTCTTCAACAACGATCGAGCTATTCGGGACTAACAAGACAGATTAAATCTTTAGGAGTCTGTCCGAGAGTGCAAAGCCGCATTCTTTTCATACCATATCATGGCCATGTTTGAATGCCTTTGCACAAAAGAATGAATCAGAAAATTCGACAGCCCTCTCACCGGCTGCTTCATAGGGACGCTGCGCCTCGCATGGATAAACTGCTGGACGCTGCCTTGACCGCGCTGAGCCGTTGCGTCCTGAGGTACCCGATACTTTGGCTGTTGCTGGCCGTCACCGTCTGCGGCATCAGCCTGGAGTATACCCACACCCATTTGGGTATCAACACTGATACCACCAAGATTTTGTCCGATGAGCTGCCGTTTCAAAAGGACAGGCAGCGTCTGGAACGCACGTTTCCACAGGATGTCTCCACCATCCTGCTGGTGGTCGAGGCGCGAACCCCGGAGCAGGCGAGCGCTGCCGTCAAACAGTTGGGGGAGAGGCTCAGAGCCGAAAAAGAATCGATTCGATCGGTCTATATCCCGGGCGAAGGGGACTTTTTCGAGCGCGAGGCATTGCTGTTCCTGGAACCCGCTGCTCTTTACGAACTGGCCGTAAAACTGGCCGAAGCTCAACCTTTTATCGGCAGGCTCTCCGACAACAACAGCTTGGCAGAGCTGCTTGCCATTCTGGGACAGGCGATCGAGCAGGAGGCCGGCACGCTGCCGGTCGATCTCGATCCTTTGTTGGATCGGATCCAGACGGCGGTACAGGCGGTGCTCAACGGCGAAGCCTATCAACTGTCATGGCAGCAGCTGATGTTGGGTGATGGTGCGATGCTGAGTCCGACCCAGCGGTTCGTTCTGATCAAGCCGATATTCGATTTCAGTCTCATCATCCCGGCCGAGGAGGCATTGACAACGGTCCGCAAAGCCGCCGATCAGCTCCAGGCGTCGGTACCCGGCCTGCGCATCTGGATGACCGGAGAAGTGGCCATGGAGTATGACGAGCTCAACACCGTCCGCCACGATATGACCATTGCCGGCGCCGTATCCCTGACTCTGGTCTGCCTCTGCCTGGGTGTCGCTTTCCGTTCCCTGAGGCTGGTGGTCGCAACGCTGGCGGTATTGATCGCCGGGCTGATCCTATCGGCCGGTTTCGCCGCGCTGGCGATCGGCTACCTGAATCTCATATCGGTCGGCTTTGCGGTACTCTATATCGGTCTCGGCGTCGATTATGCGATTCATCTCTGCTTGGGCTATCGGGAGCGGATTCAGCGCAGCCTTTCACAAAAAGAGGCCTTGCTCGGCGCGATTCGAGCCGTCGGCCCTTCTCTTCTGCTCTGTGCGATCACCACTTCGATCGGCTTTTTCGCCTTTATTCCGACGGCCTATTCCGGGGTTTCGCAGCTGGGACTCATCTCGGGTGTGGGCATGTTCATCGGATTTTTCGTCACCTTGACGATGCTGCCGGCACTTTTGACTCTCCTGCCGTATCACGCCGGCCGCAGCACAAAACCCTTTCTACGACTCCCAGAATGGGTTTACCGTTTTCCACTGCGCCGTCGTCGTGAGATACGGTGGGGCGCTCTTACCTTGGCACTGATCGCCGTGGGCCTCCTGACACAGATCCAGTTCGATTTCAATCCGATGAACCTGCGCGATCCTTACAGCGAATCGGTGGTAACATTCAAAAAGCTCCTCGCAAGCAGGGAAACATCGCCTCTGACACTGGCCGTGCTGACCGACGATGAGGCCGGTGCCGCCACAACAGCCGCAAGGGTCGAAACGCTGGATACTGTCGATAAGGCCGTCACCATCCTCGACTTCATACCCGACCAACAGGATGAAAAGCTGACGATGATCGAAGAGCTGGCCTTGCTGCTCGGCCCCCAACAGAAGCCTTTTCCGGCGCCCAAGCTCAATTCAGTCGATGAACAGATCCGGGCGCTTAAACGGTTCATGTTGATACTCAACCGAGCCATAGAAAACAGACAGAAGACGGCATCGGAACCGATGATCCGGCTGAGCGACCGACTGCGCGATCTGTTGGAAACAGTGGAAATGTCACCGCCTGATGTCCAGGAACGTTTGTTGAATCGACTGCAGTCGAGCATTCTCGGGACACTGCCCGCCACCATGAACCGTCTGTACGCAGCCCTCGATGCAGCGCCGATCCACGGCATCGAAGATCTTCCGGAGGCATTGGTGGAACGCTGGGCAAGTAAGGAAGGAATCTTCCGAGTGCAGATCTTTCCCAAAAAGGATCTCAACGACATCGACAACTTAAGGGAATTCGTCACTCAGGTTCAGGCGGTCGAACCCTCCGTCACCGATCTGCCGGTGATCTATCTGGAATCCGCAAGAGCCGTCATTGCCGCCTTTCAGCAGGCGCTGATCAGTGCGGTCGTAGCAATTTTCGTCATTTTATTGATCGTGCTGCGCAGTCTCAAGGATACCTTCATCGTTCTGGTACCGCTGCTGCTGGCTTCATTGTTGACAGGCGCCGCCACGGTGCTCATGAACAGCCCGTTCAACTTCGCCAATGTAATCGCCCTGCCACTGTTGTTGGGGCTTGGCGTCGACAGCGGCATTCATATGATTCAACGGTTGCGACACGCACCTGAAAAGGTGCGGGAGCTGCTGCATACCAGCACCGCCAGAGGCGTTTTTTTCAGCTCGTTGACGACCTTCTGCAGTTTTGGCACCCTCGGCTTCATGGCCCACCTCGGTACCGCAAGCATGGGAAGCCTGCTCGCCGTCGGCGTCTTTTTCACTTTGGTTTGTACGTTGATCGTACTGCCGGCGCTGGCGGTGACCGAACACGGATGAAACCCAAAATCCCAGTGTGGGCATATGCTATCATCTCTTACCCGGAGCGTAATCAACAAAACAGATAGATCATGCTGCAAATCCACCAGATCCCGGTTTTGTCCGACAACTATATTTACCTGATCCACGACCCGGTATCGCAGGATAGTGCGGTTGTCGATCCCGCGGTTTCGGAGCCTGTTTTAGCCGCGCTCGCGGAAAGAGGGTGGCGGCTCACGCACATTCTGAACACCCATCATCACGGGGACCATGTCGGCGGCAACCTGGAACTGAAAGCGCGCACCGGCTGCACCATTGTCGGCGCGAAAAAAGATCGACACCGCATCCCCGGCATCGATGTGACCGTCGGAGAGGGTGATACCTTTCGATTCGGCACTGCCGAAGCACGCCTAGTCGAAGTGCCCGGACATACCCTTGGACATATCGCCTACTGGTTTGCCGAATCAGATGCTCTGTTTTGCGGTGACACCCTATTCGCCATGGGCTGCGGCCGCCTGTTCGAAGGCACGGCCGAGCAGATGTGGCATTCGCTGATGAAGCTGAAAGCGCTGCCGGGTAATGCCCGGGTCTTCTGCGCACACGAGTATACCGAAGCGAACGGCCGCTTCGCTCTTGTGGTCGAACCTGACAATCAGGCACTGATCGCCCGCATGGAAGTGGTGGTCGAACGCCGGAGGCAAGGCCGACCGACCGTGCCATCGAGCATGGCGGAGGAGTGGGCGACCAACCCGTTTCTGCGCAGCGACCAGCCGGCTCTCAAACGCGCTGTCGGGATGGAAAACCGGACGCCGGCCGACGTTTTTTCCGAACTGCGGCGGCGAAAGGATCGTTTTTGACAAGCGTTGCCTAATCGCTGGTTTCCAGCCGGCATTGCTTGATCGCCTGAATGCGTTTGCGGCGCAGCGCCTCGCCGATCTCCGCCCCCCGCAGTCCCTGCTCGATCAGCGGCTCGACGCCAACCGCCAGCGCGGCCTTCTGGGCGGCTCGAAACACTTCGGCTTGGGGATAGGGTCGTTCCTGCCGTCCTTTGCGACCGGTGAAATCGGCCTGACAGGCGATCAGAAAGAGCTCCAGGCTGTTTTTTTGGCGCAGCGCATCCAATGCGTACAAGGTATTCAGCAGGGTCGCCGGGCGCAATTCGAATGCGCGATGACAGCGGCCATGAAAGCGCATCACTTTTGCGGCCAGTTTGCGGTATTCCATGGGTACTCGAAACCGTTGACAAAGCGCATCGAGCGCTGTCAGTCCGGTCGTTTCGTGGCCGTGATGGTGCGGCCACTGATCTTTCGGCGTCAGTCCTTTGCCCAGATCATGGGTCAACGCCGCAAAACGTATCAGCGGATTCTCCGACAACCGCGCCGCCTGTTCCAGTACCATCAAGGTATGCACCCCGGTGTCGATTTCCGGGTGATGCTCGACCGGCTGCGGCACGCCGAACAACCGCTCGATCTCCGGAAACAGACGAGCCAGGGCGCCGCAGCCCCGCAGCACCTCGATGAATGCCGTCGGCGTTCGTTCAGCCAAAGCCCGAACCAACTCGGCCCACACCCTTTCCGCCACCAGCGCATCCACCTCGCCTTTGAGGACCATCCGCCGCATCAGTTCATTGGTTTCATCGGCGACCCGAAAGCCAAGATGGGCATAACGGGCGGCCAGACGCGCCACCCGCAGAATACGAACGGGATCTTCACAAAACGCCGGGGAGACATGGCGCAGCAGGCGCCTCTTCAAATCCTGAAGTCCATGGTAAGGGTCGATCAATCGACCGGAACTGTCGCGCGCCATGGCGTTGATGGTCAGGTCCCTGCGCAGCAGGTCTTCCTCCAGGGTCACATCGGTGCTCGCATCGATGCTAAAACCGTGGTAGCCTGGCGCTGTCTTCCGTTCGGTTCTGGCCAGTGCGTACTCCTCGTGTGTTTCAGGGTGCAGGAATACAGGGAAATCCTTGCCGACCGCGCGAAACCCACGGGCTTCCATCGCTTCCGGCGTCTCCCCGGTCACCACCCAGTCGCGCTCCTTGACCGGGAAACCGAGCAGTTGATCGCGCACCGCACCACCGACAAGAAATTTTTTCATGGCTGTTTACCCATCGAAATCCGCCTGTTCGCAGGATGATTTATTGCGGCATTATTTCCCCGTTTACCGTGCTATTGCAATGTTCTCCTAAAGGCTGGAGACTATGTCTGGAAACCAGGGATCGAGTGCCGCTGCGCGGCACGGTCTTTTTTTGAAAAATTTCGCGCGAAGCGCGCGCGCCTTCTAGTTTCTAGTCTCCAGCCAGAACCCATGTCACTCCACTTTATCCTCTACGTTGCCCTCGGCATATGCGCCGGGTTGTTGTCCGGCCTCTTCGGCATCGGCGGCGGCATCATTCTGGTACCTTTCCTGGTCTGGATGTTCACCTTGCAGGGCTTTCCACTGGAGATCGTCATGCTGGTGGCCGTCGCAACCTCGCTCGCCACCATCATCCTCACGTCACTCTCTTCAATTGCCGCTCATCATCGTAGAGGCACTGTCGACTGGTCGATTGTTTTTCGGCTGGCGCCGGGCATTCTGCTCGGCTCAATCGCCGGTTCACTGGTTGCCGACAGGCTGCCCGGAGAAACGCTGAAAACAGTTTTCGCCCTCTATCTGCTGATCGTATCGATACAGACGGGCATGCGGATCCAACCAAAGCCCGAGCCGGTCAGGCTTTCCACCTGGCTGACGTTCGGTGCCGGCGGGCTCATCGGAACTGTCTCCGCCATACTCGGGATCGGCGGCGGCACGCTGACCGTTCCATTACTGACCAAATGCCGGATTCCCATGCGCAATGCGGTTGCCATATCGGCAGCCTGCGGATTGCCGATCGCCGCAGCCGGCACCATCAGCTACGCGGTGCTGGGCTGGCAGGCAGGCCGACTTCCCGATGGCTGTCTTGGCTATATCTATCTGCCGGCCTTTATCGGCATTGTCGCCGGCAGCATGCCGTTCGCACCGTTGGGAGCCAGACTCGCCCATTTTCTGCCAACCGGCCGCCTGAAGCGGGCATTTGCCCTGTTTTTGCTGCTGCTCGCCATCAAACTGTTTTGGACCGGTTGAACGGGGAAAACTCGGCCAGGCATCTCAGACGTGGAAACTGGGAGTTGTTCGCGCTTCGTGCGGTTTTTTCAAGAAAACCGTGCCGCGCAGCGGCACTCGATCCCTGGTTTCCAGTCTCTAGTTTCCAGATCACACCGCGATCGGCGCTCTGATCGGCGGATGAGGATCATAGCCAATCAATTCGAAATCCTCGTAGCGATAGTCGAATATGGTGGGCGGCCGCCGCTTGATCGCCAGCTCAGGCAAGAACTTCGGCAGGCGCTTGAGTTGCTCGTATACGATCTCGTCGCACAGGTGATTATGATACAAATGCAGATCGCCGAACGTATGGATGAATTCACCGACTTCAAGGTCGCACTGCTGCGCCATCATATGGGTCAGCAGACTGTAGCCGGCGATATTGAACGGGACGCCCAGAAAGCAGTCGGCACTGCGCTGGTACAGCTGACAGGAGAGCCGGCCGTCTGCCACATAAAATTGGAACAGACAATGACAGGGTGCCAACGCCATCTTTCCACGCTTCACGTTTTCCTGTGGCGTGAGGGACTCATCGGGCAGCTCGGCCGGGTTCCAGGCCGAGACGATCAGGCGCCGGGACGAATGATTGTTCCTGATCTGCTCAACGAGCTGGGCGATCTGGTTGACCTCGGAGCCATCCGGCCCCGGAAACGCCACCCATTGGCGGCCGTAAATCGGACCCAACTGACCCTCTTCGGTTGCCCATTCATCCCAAATCGTGACGCCCCGGTCGCGCAGCCAGTTGTTGTCCGTGCTGCCATGCAAAAACCATAGCAGCTCGAGAATCACGCTTTTTAGATGAATTTTTTTTGTCGTCAGCAGCGGAAACCCGCGGCTCAGATCGAAACGGATCTGACGGCCGAACACCGAACGCGTACCGACGCTGGTGCGGTCAGTTTTGTCCGTGCCGTGCGTGATGATGTCCTGCAGCAGATCCAGATAGATTCTCATCGTCAGAACCTAAAGACTGGAAACCGAAGACCTGAAACCAGGGATCGAGTGCCGCTGCGCGGCACGGTTTTCTTGAAAAACTCCGCGCGAAGCGCCACAACTCCTAGTTTCCAGTTTCTAGACACTAGTCTCTAGCCCGATAGGCCATGATCATCATCGCCGCACCGATCAGGATCATCGGCATCGTCAACACCTGTCCCATCGTCACCCAACCGGATGCCAGATAACCGATGTGTGCATCCGGGAGGCGGACGAATTCGACCGAAAACCGAAAAACGCCATAAAGCATGATCCCCAGCCCCGTGACAGCCATGGTCGGGCGCGGCCGGCTGGAATAGATCCAGGTAATGAGAAACAGCACCAGCCCCTCGAGAAAAGCTTCATACAGCTGCGAGGGATGCCTCGGCAACGGTCCGGCGCCGGGAAAAACCATCGCCCAAGGCAGATCGCTGGTCTTGCCCCACAACTCACCATTGATGAAATTGCCGATGCGGCCGGCACCCAAGCCGATCGGTACCAGCGGCGTATTGAAATCGGTCACTTCGAAAAATCGGTGATGATACTTTCGTGCAAACAGCCAAGTGGCAACCAGTGCGCCGATCAGGCCGCCATGGAACGACATGCCGCCCTGCCATACCTTGAAAAGAAGCAACGGCTCGTCGACGAATGAGGAGAAATTATAAAAAATAACATAGCCGATGCGGCCGCCAACGATCAGGCCGACAGCGACATAAAAAATCAGATCATCCACCTGTTCGGGGGTGATGGGGCACTGTTCGGACCTCGCTCGCCATCGACCCAAGAGCCAGGCGCCGCCGATGCCGATGACATACATCAAGCCATACCAGTGCACTTTCAGCGGGCCGAGACTGATCGCAACCGGATCGATATTGGGATAAGCTACCATAACGCTCTTATTTCCTTTTGTCGTTCTGGAATGCGGGAACAGGAATTCGAACAAGGAGTTCATAGCTTCCGATCCCTGTTTCCTGAATCAAATATCCAGATTGGCTACAGCCAGCGCATTGCGTTCGATAAACTCCCTCCGAGGCTCCACGTGATCTCCCATCAAGGTGGTAAACACCTCATCGGCGGCAACGGCATCCTCGATCGTCACCTGCAACAGGCGCCTCGAATTGGCATCCAGCGTGGTCTCCCACAGTTGTTCCGGATTCATCTCTCCAAGGCCTTTATAGCGTTGAATGTGCTGTCCTTTCTTGACCTCTTTCATCATCCATGAAAACGCTTCTTTGAATTTGCTCACCGGCGACTGTTTTTCGCCCATCTTGATGACCGTGTCGCCGGCAAAAAGCTCATTGACTTGATCGCCGAAGCCGGCCAGCTGCTGATAATCGGGCGACAGAAAAAATTTTGGCCTCAACACGATGGATTTTCTGATTCCATGCCGCTCCTTATGAACTGTGGCCACGAAAGGCTCTTTACTGTCCGGTTGAACCGTCAGCTCGACTGAATAAACCACATCGGATTGGGATGTATTTTTCAAGCGTTCGTTCAAAGCATCGAACCACTTCTCGAGCGCCTCGCGATCGATAAAATCCTCCTCCTTCAGCTGCGGCATATCGACGAGCGTTTCCAAAAGACTCTCATCGTAGCGCCGTACCACTTTCTGAATGATACTCACGATCTTAAGGTAAGCCTTTGCCAGATTTTCCAAAGGGGCACCCTGAATTGGCGGGGCGCCCTCTGGAACCAAAGCGGCTTTATCCAATGCCAGCTGCAGCAGATACTCGTTCAGGCTCGCATCATCTTTGACATAATGTTCCTGCTTACCTTTTTTGACCTTGTAAAGCGGAGGCTGGGCGATATAAACATATCCCCGTTCGATGAGTTCGGGCATCTGCCGATAGAAAAATGTCAGCAGCAAAGTGCGAATGTGCGAACCATCGACATCCGCATCGGTCATGATGATGATCCGATGGTAGCGCAACTTGTCCGGATCGTACTCCTCCTTGCCGATACCGCAGCCCAGCGCTGTGATCAGCGTGCCCACCTCCTCCGACGAGAGCATCCGATCGAAACGCGCCTTCTCGACATTCAGTATCTTGCCTTTCAATGGCAAAATGGCTTGGGTGCGACGATCGCGGCCCTGTTTCGCGGAGCCGCCGGCCGAGTCACCCTCGACGATGAAGATTTCCGAAAAGGCCGGGTCTTTTTCCTGGCAATCCGCCAGTTTTCCCGGTAAACCGGCGATATCCAGGGCGGTTTTCCGTCTGGTCATTTCCCGGGCTTTTCGGGCAGCTTCCCGAGCCCGCGCCGCTTCCAGCATTTTGTTGACAATCTGTTTTGCATTGCCCGGATTTTCCAGCAGAAATTCCTGCAGTTTCTCGTTCATGGTCGATTCGACCAACGGCTTGATTTCGGAAGAGACGAGCTTGTCCTTGGTCTGAGAAGAAAACTTGGGATCGGGGACTTTGACGGAAAGCACCGCTGTCAGGCCTTCTCTGGCGTCATCCCCGGTGGTATTGACTTTCTGCTTTTTCAGTGCCGCCTGCGATTCGATGTATTGATTCAAAGTCCGGGTCAGTGCCCCGCGGAAACCGGCAAGATGGCTTCCTCCGTCGCGCTGCGGAATATTGTTGGTGTAGCAGAAGATATTTTCCTGATAGGAGTCGTTCCACTGCATGGCGACTTCCACGCCGACGTCATCTTTCATGGTGTTGAAATAAAAGACTTTGTCGAACAGCGGATTCTTGTTTCTGTTCAAATGCTCGACAAAGGCTTTGATGCCGCCTTCAAACTCGAATACGTCCTCTTTGTCGGAACGTTCATCGGTCAGAACGATTTTGACTCCGGAATTCAGAAACGACAATTCACGCAGCCGTTTGGCGAGAATGTCATAATGAAATTCGATGTTGGTAAACGTGTTGGCACTGGGTTTGAAGGTAATGGTCGTCCCTGAACGATCGGTTTCACCGGTTGCTTCCAGAGGCCCTTGCGGTTCGCCGTGCTGGTATCGCTGCTCATAGATTTTGCCGTCGCGCTTGATCTTCAGGTGCAACTCTGCCGATAAGGCATTCACGACCGAGACACCGACGCCATGCAGGCCGCCCGATACTTTGTAGGCATTGTCGTCGAATTTTCCGCCCGCGTGCAGCACGGTCATAATAACTTCCGCTGCCGACCGACCTTCCTCCGGATGAATATCGACCGGAATACCCCGCCCGTCGTCGGATACAGTCACCGACTCATCGGCGGCATGGATGGTCACGTGAATCTCTTTACAGTGCCCGGCCAGCGCCTCATCGATGGAGTTGTCGACGACTTCGAACACCATATGATGGAGCCCGGTGCCGTCATCGGTATCTCCGATATACATGCCGGGTCTTTTTCTGACGGCATCCAGACCTTTTAATACTCTGATATTGGAACTGTCGTATTGCTCTTTGATCGCCTTCATTCGTGTAATCTCAAGTTGGTCAAGCCGGCATCACTTGCCCCTGTTTCATGGTAAACAGGGCACAATCGAAGCGTGCTTGAGTGCAGGATAATTGGTTGGTCGTCGAGGTAATAAACACCTGTGAGTCGAGCTGAGATAAAAATGCAAGAAGGGCCGATTGGTTGGGTTTGTCCAGCTCGGAGGCCAAATCATCGATGAGAATACAGCCGCAACGGCCATGCTGCTCATTCAAAAGATGAACCTGTGCCAGCTTGAGCGCCAGTACGATGATTTTCATTTGCCCTCTCGAAGCAACGCTGTGTGCCGGCCGGCCGTCGAGCAGCAGCAAAAAATCGCCTCTGTGCGGTCCATTGTGCGTGTATCCATATTTGATATCCTTGGATCGGTCTTTTTGTAATTTGACAAGCAATTCGGAGGATGAGTCCCAACCGGCGCAATGTCTGATATCGTAGTATTCAATGCTTAAAAACTGTTCGATAATTGGTACAAAATGGCGCTTCAAATGCTCGATATAGGCTTGCCTGCGCTCGGCTACGATCGTACCGTAGCAAGCCAGTTCATGATCCCAGGCATCGATTTCCTGATATTGTTGGTTCTTTAGCAGTGCATTTCTTTGGATGAGCGCCTTTCTGTAGCGCTTCCACTGATCAAAAAATGAGCTCTCCATATAGAACAGCCCCCAATCCATGAATTGCCTGCGGTCATGAGGGGCACCGTTCAAAAGCGCATGGCTGGCCGGATCGATCAATTGAACCGGCAATGCGTAAGCCAGATCCGATCGGCTTTGGGCTGCGTGACCGGCGATTCGGATTTTTTTTTTTGCCGGTCGATCTCAATGCCAAGCTGAACCCGGGTACCCGTTTTCTGCACGGACTGACCGGAAACCATCAAGGCATCGGCATCAAAATTGATCACCTGATTCAATTGGCTGGTGCGAAAAGAACTGCCTCTTCCCAATAGGAAGATCGCTTCCAACAATGCACTTTTTCCACTCGCATTCTCACCTTCGATCAGGTTGACTCGAGGTGATGGGACCACCGTGGCACGTTTGATATTGCGGACATTACAGACCTCGAACTTCGCAAGACTCATGATAGCAGATAGCCATGGCCAATTCTGACACTTGTTCGGGCATTCAATCGTGCCATTTACAAATGGACAGGCATCACGATAAATTTCAGATTGTCGTCCATGGGGTCTTCAACGACACAGCACGTATGGCTGTCGGTAAACGATAGGCTGACCTCATCGGAATCGATATTGGACACCGCATCCAACAAGTATGAGACGTTGAAACCAACGAAGAACGGCTCGCCGTCATAGTTAATTTCCACCTCTTCTTCCGCCGCCTCCTGTGCCGGATTGTTCGCACTGATCTTCATCAACCCGGAAGCGATATCCAGGCGGATTCCCTTGAATGTTTCGTTGGACAAAATTGCCGCCCGGCTCAACGCCTCCCGAAACAACTGCTTGCCGATTCCAATGACTTTTGTGACAGACGTGGGAATCGAACCTTTGTAATCCGGGTATTTCCCCTCCAGCAGTTTTGTTGAAAATACAATGTCACCGCCCCGCACACAGAGGCTGTTCGAAGCAATCTGAACCGTTATCGGCCGTTCCGATTCGTCCAGCAGCCGATACAATTCCATTATGCTTTTCCTCGGTATGATCACCCGTTTGCTCGCCCCGACGACGTCGCTTAGTGTTTCGCTGTACATCGCCATCCGATGCCCGTCGGATGCGACCGCCTGAAGACGGTCATTCTCTATTTCAAAAAGTAAACCATTCAAGAAGTGACGCACATCCTGAAGTGCCATGCAAAAATAAGTTTTGCCGAGTATCTTCTTGAATTTGACCTCATCGATCCGAAATTCGGTATCGTACTCCTTGCTGCTGAACTCCGGATAATTACCGGCCGGCAGTGTACTCAAAGTAAAACGGCTGCGGCCTGAACGAAGATACAATTTTTCATCTTTCAGATCGATCGACAGCTGACTCTGTTCGGGCAGCAGCCGGCAAATATCCATCAACTTTCTGGCCGGAGTGGTAATTTCACCGCCCTGATCCACAGGATCGACAGCGGTCCTCGTCACCAGTTGAATTTCAAGATCGGTTCCTGTCAATACAAGCTGATCGTTTGTCATTTTCAATAATATATTCGACAGGATAGGCAGTGTTTGTTTCCGTTCGATCACACCGATGATCGTTTGTAGCGAAGGCAGGAGGTTTTCGCGACTGACAGTGAACTTCATTGCATGAACCTTATTTTTAACCAGAAGATTTCATAAATTTGCGTCGATATCGCGCAGGATATTGGTTTCACGAGGAATTTTTTCTTGTGGAATCAAGAGACAAGCGAGATCAAGCATAATTTGTGAAAGATTCGGGTTGAATCAATGCGACAAGGTGCGCAGCAAATTCGAGAAATCCTCCGCAATTTTGCTGTCACTTTCCTTCAGTTCGGCGATTTTTCTGCAGGCGTGCAGCACAGTGGTATGGTCCCTTCCACCAAAAGATTCGCCAATCTCCGGCAAACTGTGATTGGTCAGCTCTTTGGCAAGCGACATCGCGATCTGTCTTGGTCGTGTAACGGAGCGTGTTCGTTTGCTGGATACCAAGTCGGATACCCTGATTTTGAAATATTCAGCCACTGTTTTTTGAATATTGTCGATATTGATCAGCCGGTCTTGCAAAGCAATCAGGTCTTTCAACGCTTCCTTGGCAAAATCGACGGTAATGGGTTGTCCAGTGAATTGCGCATTGGCAATGACCCGGCGCAACGCCCCTTCCAGTTCGCGCACATTCGATCGAATTCTATTACCAATTAAAAATGCGACATCATCTGGAAGTTCTATGCCTGATTGAGACGCTTTGGTTTTCAAAATGGCCACGCGTGTTTCCAAATCGGGCGGTTCGATGGCAATCGGCAGCCCCCAGCCAAACCTTGATTTCAACCGCTCCTCGAGCCCCGCAATCTCTTTTGGATAACGATCGCAGGTCATGACAACTTGATGCTTTTTTTCGATCAGCGTGTTGAATGTGTGGAAAAACTCTTCCTGCGACCGTTCTTTTCTTGCGAAGAATTGTATGTCATCGATCAAAAGCGCATCGAGGGTACGGTAGTGCTGCTTGAATGCATTGATCGCATTATGCTGCAAGGCCTTGACCATATCGGCAACAAACGTTTCCGAATGAAGATAGCTCACTGTTGCTGAACGATTTCCTGCCAGAATCATGTTTCCGATCGCATGCATGAGATGTGTTTTTCCAAGCCCTACACCGCCATAGATAAACAGCGGATTGTAAGCAAGCCCGATATTTTCTGCGACTTGCATCGAAGCGGCTTTGGCCAGCTGGTTGGATTTGCCTTCCACAAAGTTCTCGAAAAGAAAGGCTGAATTCAAATTGCTGGAGATGCTTTTCTTCCTTGCCGGCTTCTTTTTTAAAGATGGAGTCGAGCTGTTGAAAGCCACACTGGTGGATTTTTTCGCTCCGATTTCAAGCACAATTTGGGGGGGCGATGCGGCTGTTGATTGACCGGATATGGTTTGTTCGATCTGTTCAAGGAAATGTTCTTTTACCCAGTCCAGTACAAACTTGTTTGGTGCCAACAACTTCAATTCCGAATCGCTTTCGATGACTTGAAGCGGTCGGATCCAGGTGTTGAGCTGTTGAGCTGGAATCTCATTCTCCAGTTTTGTTACGCAATTGTTCCAAAGGGTGCTCATTGCCGTAGGGTCTGTTTGGTTCCGGACCGTTATGTTGTTGATGAATGTGTGCTATCAGCTTGCAATGATCAATGATGCTTCTTTCAGAGAAGTTGCGAACAGCGTCTCCCTGACAAATAAATTAGCTATACTGTTATCCTTTAAAGGAATAAGAGAAGAAAGGCAACAAATTATTGCAAAATAAGAAAATTTTCTATGTTTATTATTAACTTGCCGTTTATTCCTTGTCAATAAGCATTTTATCATAAAAAACAATCAATTATGTAGATGATAAACCTGTTGCAACAACTGTGCAAGCCCGTTGAAGAATTGTGGATAAAGGGAAACATCAATCGCTTCCCTTAGTTGTCCACAGGCTTGTCCACGCGGTAATGAAGCTTTTTTCAACAGTTCAGCGTTCATCGCATCGGTTGACATGGATTGGTTCAAGACTTTAAAATTGAAAAGTTTTTCACTCGCTTTTCCTACTAAGCGATCACATTTTTCAGGATACAGATCATGAAGAGAACGTTTCAGCCGAGCAGAATCAAACGGGCCCGAACCCACGGCTTTCGTGCACGAATGAGTACCAAAGCGGGGCGGCGTGTGATTAACGCCCGTCGGGCGAAAGGACGAGCGCGATTGGCGGTATAGCGCGACATGAAATAATCTGTCTGGATCGTGCCGGGTTTGGTTTATGAGGTTTCAACCGGTTTGGCGGGCTGTTTGACTGCTGCTGCAACGCCTAAAATGGACAAACGGACCGGCAAGTCGGTCTTATTATTCCCGGATGCTGGTAAAAAGACGAACGATCACTCTTTCCCCAAGAGCTATCGACTGTCCAAGTCTGCCGATTATGCGTTTGTGTTCGCCAGACCTGCTAAATCGGCAGATGGGATTTTTACCGTACTGGTGAGGCCCAACGAAATCGGGCATGCCCGATTGGGTCTTGCAATCTCCAAGAAAAACATAAAAACTGCAGTTGCCAGGAATCGGATCAAGCGCCTGATTCGAGAGAGCTTCCGTCAGCATCTGTCCTTTTTGAGGAGCGTCGATATCATCGTCTTAGCCAAGCGAGGAGCTGATAAGAAGAATAATCAGACGGTCAGAAGGTCTTTGCAAGCGCATTGGAAAAAACTGGTTGGCTAGGAGGCTGTCCGAGAATAGCGATCGTAGCGAGGGCGAGCCCTGAGGCCGCAGTAGATCAGTCTGTTCTCGGACAGCCTCCTAGGGGCTCTCGCACCATGTTTTCTCCGTTCCTTACCCTCGGTCTTTATTCTTGACGGGATAAGGAAAAGAGGAATTTCTCAATCATCCTGTTGAGAAGTTACGGAAAAGATCGCCGCTTTTGTCTCGCCGACGGCCTGGCCTGAACAGCTATGGATCCGTTTGGCCGAATACTGTACGCAGCCACAGCCGGAATTTCTTATGAATGCCGCGCCTTGCATGACACTAGGCGACGGCGATCCTGTCCCGGAGAATTTTGGAAAAAACAATGGAAAATCTCAAATTTGTACTTTTTGTTCTATTTTGCTTATTGCTTTTAATGATCTGGGAGGCTTGGCAGAAGGACTATGGGCCAAGACCGGAGACGGCCGCTGTTGAGCAAGGCAAAATGCCCGAAGAAGATCTTCCTGATGTGGCCAGTTCTCTTGCCGAAAAGACTGAATCGTCAACGGATGCGACGCCGACTGCTGCCGATGCTCCACCGACAAAACAAAGAATCACGGTGGTCACCGATGTGATCAAGCTGGAAATCGATACTTACGGAGGCGACATGCGCCTTCTCGAGCTGCTTGAATACCCGATTTCTCCGGATAAACCCGACGTCCCATTTCGGCTGCTGACCGATATTCCTCCCAATCTGTTCGTAAGCCAGAGTGGACTCCTTTCAGGCGGGGGTACAGCGCCGAATCATCAAAGCCGTTTTACTGCCGAGACGACCGAATACCGGCTCCAGCCGGGCCAGGACAGCTTGCAGGTCGTTCTACGATGGAGCGACGGTGCCGGCATCGATGTGAGCAAGACCTTTCTGTTCCGTCGAGGTCAATACCTGGTCGAGTTGGAGCAAAAAGTCATGAATCGTTCCGGCCGTCTCTGGCAGGGCAGGCAATATGCGCAGCTGCAAAGAAAAGACGTGGAGGACGAGAACAAGTCCATGTTTATTCGGACTTATACCGGTGGTGTCATATACAACGAAGAAGACAAGTACGAAAAAATCTCGTTCGAAGATATGGCGGAGGAGAATCTCAGTCTGGATGCAAAAGGCGGTTGGAACGCCATCATCCAGCACTATTTTCTGGCTGCCTGGATTCCGCCGGCCGACGAGATCAATCACTACTACACCAAAGCGTTGCCGGATCAGCGATACATCATCGGTGCCCAATCCGAGCAGAAAGAAGTAGCATCGGGAGAAGACAAAATCTTCAAGGCCCGGTTCTTTGCCGGTCCAAAACTACAGCATGACCTCGAGAAGATTGCCCCGGGTTTGGAGCTGACCGTCGATTACGGCTGGCTGACAGTGGTCGGCAAACCGATTTTCTGGCTATTGGAAAAATTTCACAGCCTGACCGGCAATTGGGGGTGGGCGATCATGTGTGTCACCTTAGTCATCAAGCTGCTGTTTTTCAAACTTTCGGAAGCCAGCTATCGTTCCATGGCGAAGATGCGCAAGCTGCAGCCTCGCTTGCAGACGCTCAGAGAGCGATATGGCGATGACAAGCAGCGCATGAATATGGAGATGATGAGCATGTACCGAACGGAAAAAGTGAATCCGTTAGGGGGCTGTCTTCCTATCATGGTACAGATTCCTGTGTTTATTTCGCTCTACTGGGTTTTGATCGAGAGTGTGGAACTCCGTCAGGCGCCCTTTATTCTCTGGATCACCGATCTGTCCGCCAAAGATCCATTTTTCGTTCTGCCGGTGCTGATGGCGTTGTCCATGTTCATTCAGCAAAGGCTCAATCCGACACCGATCGATCCGGTACAGGAAAAAGTGATGAAGATGTTTCCACTTGTATTTGGCGTATTTTTCATGTTTTTTCCGGCCGGGCTGGTGTTGTACTGGGTTGTCAACAACACCTTGTCGATCGCTCAGCAATGGTATATCACACGGCAGATTGAAGGGGCTGATAAACCTGCCTAACCGGGATGTTGGCGCAATGCGCTGCTTCATTGGATAACGACACCATCGCCGCAATTGCCACGCCGCCGGGAAAAGGCGGCGTGGCAATCATCCGCATATCAGGACCGGACATTCGCCCGGTTGCAAAAGGCATCCTCGGACAACTGCCGAAGCCGAGGTATGCAACCTTTCTTTCTTTTCTGGAACAGGACGATTCGGTGATCGATACCGGGATCGCGCTCTATTTTCCAGCGCCCGCTTCGTATACCGGCGAAGAAGTCCTTGAGCTGCAGGGGCACGGCGGCACCGTAGTGATGGATATGCTGCTGCGCCGTGTGTTGGCCCTCGGCGCACGATTGGCGAGGCCAGGTGAATTTACCCAGCGGGCTTTCCTCAACGACAAAATCGACTTGGCGCAGGCCGAAGCGGTTGCCGACCTCATTGACAGCACTACGGAGCAGGCGGTACGATCCACCCAAAAGTCCCTGCAGGGGATGTTTTCCAAGCGCATTCACGAACTGGTCGAAGGGCTGATCGAGGTCAGAGTCTATGTCGAAGCGGCGATCGATTTTGTCGAAGAAGAGATCGATTTTCTTTCCGATGGTACTGTTGAAGCCAGGGTCCATGCGCTTCTGGCTCAATTGGAAAATATTCGACATGCAGCGGGGCAGGGCTGTCTGCTTCGGGATGGGATGACAGTAGTGATTGCAGGGCGGCCGAATTCGGGAAAATCGAGCCTGCTGAATGCGCTCGCCGGGCGCGAGGCGGCAATCGTTACCGAAGTCGAAGGGACCACCCGCGATGTCATACGAGAACGGATTCAAATCGACGGAATGCCTTTGCATATCATCGATACCGCAGGACTGCGTCATAGTGAAGACCGCATCGAACAGGAAGGAATACGCCGGGCGCGGGAGGAAATAGCGAAAGCCGACCGGATTCTTTTGCTCATCGATGATGGGCTTCGCCAGGGCGATGCGGAGCTCGCCGCCTCATTCCCACCCGATCTTCCTGTGACCCGGATTTACAACAAGATCGATTTGACCGGCACCGCCGCATCCATCGAGGAGATGTCGGCAGGGACCGAAATCTATCTCTCGGTCAAAACCGGTGACGGTATGGACTTGCTCGACGCACATCTGAAACAATCCATGGGATTCGAAGCCGAAACCGACGATATCTTTACCGCCCGTCGGCGGCATATCGACGCCTTGAACAAGGCACACCGATGTATCGAGAACGGGCTGATTCAATTGCAGACTGCTCGGGCCGGCGAACTGCTTGCCGAAGAGCTCCGGCAGGCACAACGATGCTTGTCGGAAATTACCGGTGAATTTACAACGAATGATTTGTTGGGAAGGATTTTCGGAAGTTTTTGTATTGGAAAGTAATTGTCAAGAGTGTCGAATTATGCAGAGTCGCATCGCACCAAGCCGCGAACTGACTGCGCTGCAGGCATGATCTACGGCTTATGAAAAATGGTCGATTACACCGAATAAATGAACTCGCGCGCCATTCCTGCATCAAGGTGGTACAGATTATGACAGTGGAAGAACCACTTGCCGGGATTGTCGGCGGAAAATTCGAAACGTAGGGTCTCCTTTGGAGGCACACTCACCGTATGTTTTAATGGATGGAAATGGGGATCGACGCCCGGAATGATGAGGCGGAAAAAGTGTCCGTGCAAGTGCATAGGATGCCACATCATGGTTTTATTCGACATTTCCACGAGCACTCGATCCCCTTGGTTGACGAGCAGTCGATCCGCTTTGGGATAAACCTGATTATTCATCGACCAGATATACCGGCTCATATCGCCCGTGAGATCCAGCGCGAAACGGCTCATGGGGCCTTCCGGTAAGGGGGTCGGCTCGGCCGACAGCAGCTGGCTGTAGGTTAATCGACGCGGACCCCATATGGGCCTGGACAGATCCGCCGTTGGCTTAACGTCAGGGCTGTGCAATACACCGATCGCTTGTCCGCTGCCGTCCTGGGCTTCGGCACGAATGGTAAAATGACCGGTTTCCCTCACTGTGACCAAGGCGTCGTAACATTCCCCCATTCCGAACAAGAAATGATCGACTTCAACCGGCCGGACAGCCAGTCCGTCGGCGTGGGTAATCGTCAAAGGGTGCCCGTCAATCATGAAGCGGAAAAAAGTTGACGTGCCGCCGTTGATGATTCGAAAACGAATACGATCTCCCGGTTTGGCCGTGCATGTCCATGGATCGTTGTTCGCTCGGCCATTGAGGAGAAAAGCGTTGTATTGGATATCAGAAAGATCCTGGCCCCGGGGCTTGTTTGCCGCTTTTAAGGTGCCGCTTTGCAGATCCTTGAAGATGGTGTATGGGTTGGCGTGCAACCAATCGCCAAGGAAAATGACATAATCGTGGTCATAAACAAGCGTCTCGTCAGAGGCCTCAATGATGAACGGGCCGGCAAACCCCAACTGCTCCTGAAACCCGGAGTGCGAGTGATACCAATAGGTGCCGCTTTGCAGAATTGGGAATTCGTAGACGAAAACCTCGTTCGGCTCGATCGGTACGTGTGCAACGTTGGGTACACCATCCATCGTCGCCGGGAGCAACAGGCCGTGCCAATGGATACTCGTATGCTGGTGGCTCAGGCCGTTATCGACGCGGGTGCGGAATTGGTCGCCTTGTTTTAGGCGAATCTCTTTGGCGGGAAGCATGCCATTGGCGGTAACGCCGCGTACAATCTTCGCTCCGTCAGGGTTCAAATCGGTGTGCTGAATATGGAAAACATGCTGGGGACTGTTCGGTACCGGCATGTATTGTTCCGTTTCTGCTTGCTTCGGTTGCTGGGATTCCGCGTTGGACTTGCCTCCGGTTGCGCAGCCGGTGAGCTGACTGCCTGCCAGGCCGCCGATACCCACCATACCAGCTTTCAACAGATGGCGCCGGGACATCAAAAGACCTTTGTCTTGATTGCTCATATGAATAATCGTTTTGTGGTGGACAGAGCGTCTGCTGCAGAATGCCGAGGATAAAACAACCAAAGCCAATTGACAAGATGCAGCGAAAAGGAACCAGCCGTCGGTGACTGCAACATAAAATTCCTTATTCTCAATAATAAAAAAGGAGTTTTTCGAAATCGTCCGCGTGCCCTGGGTTGGTTTCCAGAACCCATCGTGCCGGCCCGCTCGATGCGTAGACCGGGCAGGGGATACTGTGGCAGGGTTCGGCGCGATGAAAGTTGACGATGTTGCCGGCGCGATCGAAAAAGGCGATGTCCAGGGGAACAAAGGTATTCTTCATCCAAAACTGCCGGGGGCGCTCGTTCGGAAAGACAAACAGCATACCGTATCGCTGCGGCAATGAACGTCTGAACATGAGCCCTTTGGCCCTTTCTGCTGGCGTGTCGGCCAGGTCGATGTGATAGATTCTGTAGCCGTTTCGGGTCTGGATGACGGCGAAATGATTAAAATAACACCAAAGAATCGAGGCAAACAGTACCAGAAATAATCCCGGTACGACCAAGTGTCTCAAGGAGCGAATGTTAATGCTCATTGCATCTAGTGTTTGGAAACTAGGAGACTAGGAGGCTGTCTGAGAACAGACTGATCTACTGCGGCCGAGCCTGATTGGCCAGATTTCCCGATCGTTTTTGTTAAATAGGCCCACTATTCGCCTCAAATGATTGACAAATTGGCCGGGAGCCAATTTGGGCCGCGTTAGCGACCCCGAAGGGGTGGAAACCAAGGATGGTTTCCATCAATAATCTGACTCAATCAGTCTTACCCTCGCACCGATCGCTATTCTCGGACGGCCTCCTAGCGCAGGATCGTCAACCCGCACTGCTGCTCCACACCGAGGCATTTCCTTCATTCTCTACCAGGCTAATCCCAATTCAGCGCCCCCCCGGTCTGATACTCGGTCACCCTGGTTTCAAAAAAGTTTTTCTCTTTCTTGAGATCCAGCACTTCACTCATCCACGGGAAGGGATTGCCGGCACCGGGATATTGTTCCGGCAACCCGATCTGCGAGCATCTGCGGTTGGCGATAAACTGCAGATATTCCTCGAACATCTTGGCATTCAGGCCGATAATGCCCCGCGGCATCGTATCGTAGGCATATTGGGTTTCGATTTCGACGGCTTCACGAATCATCCGGGCCATCTCCTGCTTGAAGTCCTCCGCCCACAGGTGCGGGTTTTCGATCTTGATCTGATTGATGACGTCGATGCCGAAGTTCATATGCATGGATTCATCCCGTAGGATGTATTGAAATTGCTCGGCGGTGCCGGTCATCTTGTTGCGGCGGCCCATGGAGAGAACCTGGGTGAAGCCGACATAGAAGAAGATGCCTTCGAAAACGACATAGAAGGCGATGAGCTCGCGCAGCAGCTTTTGGTCGTTTTCCGGCGTGCCGGTGTGAAAGTGCGGATCACTCAGGTATTGGGTGAACGGCAGCGCCCATTCCGCTTTGCGCGCCACGGCCGGCACTTCGCGGTACATGTTGAACACCTCGCCTTCATCCATTCCTAAGGATTCGACGACGTATTGATAGGCATGGGTATGAACCGCCTCTTCGAATGCCTGGCGCAGCAGGTATTGGCGGCATTCGGGATTGGTGATGTGGCGGTAGACGGCCAGCACCAGATTATTGGCCACCAGCGAATCGGCGGTGGAAAAAAAGCCCAGGTTGCGCATGATGATCGTGCGTTCGTCCTCGGTCAGCCCTTCGGCGCTTTTCCACAAGGCGATGTCGGCGTTCATATTGATCTCTTGCGGCATCCAATGGTTGGCGCAGCCGTCTAGATATTTTTGCCAGGCCCATTGGTATTTGAACGGCACCAATTGATTGAGGTCGGCGCGGCAGTTGATGATTTTTTTGTCGTCGACCTGGATGCGGGCAGCCCCGATTTGGATGGATTCCAAGCCGATGGCGCCGCCTGCATCAGGGATCAGAGCATCTTCTCTGTTCCCGGTTTCCTGTTTCCTGATTGATGCACCTCGGATCGGGTCGGGATCGACACAGGGCGCCTCCCCCGCTGTCTGCATAAGATCGCGGTTGTCTTGCAGCCCCTGGCCGGGCCGTACCGTGATTTTCTCGGGTCCAGCTTCGGCCTTGCGGCCGAGCCCCGTCAATGGATCTTCCCAATTCAACATATCATTGCCCCCAATGTTTTATTTGCTGCCCTCTGCTTTTCGTCGTCTACAAGGTGGAACCGCTGCGCTTGTTCCACCCTACACCTGTTTCCTGATCCCTGTCTTCTGATTACTGACACGCCTCACACTCCGGATCCAGAATCGAACACACGTTGACGGCGTCGCCCTCGGGCTCGCTCTTGACCGCGTTCAATTTGCCGTCGGCCAGGGTGCTTTTCTCGACGTGCGTCGCCCCCATGCTGCGCAGATAGTACGTCGTTTTCAAGCCGCGCACCCAAGCCAGTTTATAAAGTGCATCGAGCTTTTTGCCGTTCGGTTCGCTCATATAGAGGTTGAGCGACTGGCCCTGATCGATCCATTTCTGGCGGCGCGACGCCGCTTCCACCAGCCAGCGCGGGTCCAGTTCGAAAGCGGTGGCGTACAACTGCTTCAGCTCGTCGGAAATCCGATCGATGCGCTGCATGCTGCCGTCGTAATATTTAAGATCGTTGATCATCACTTCATCCCACAAGCCCTGTGCTTTCAGGTCCTGCACGAGAAAGGGATTGACGACCGTGAATTCGCCCGACAGATTCGATTTGACGAACAGATTCTGATAGGTCGGCTCGATCGATTGCGAAACTCCGCAGATATTGGAGATGGTCGCTGTCGGGGCGATTGCCATGGTGTTGGAATTGCGCAGACCGCCCGTTTTGACACGCTCGCGCAATGCCTCCCAATCCAGCGTCATGGAACGGTCGATCTGCAGATAGTCCCCGCGCTCGCGTGCCAACAGATCGATCGAATCGATCGGCAGGATTCCCTGGCTCCAGAGCGACCCCTGGAAGCTGGAATAGCTGCCGCGCTCTTCGGCCAGTGCGCACGAGGCTTGGATGGCAAAGTAGCTGACCGCTTCCATACTCCGGTCGGCAAAGGTCACCGCCTCTTCGGAGGCATACGGTATGCGCAGCTGATACAACGCATCCTGAAAACCCATGATGCCGAGCCCGACCGGCCGGTGGCGCAGATTGGCGCGGCGCGCCTGCGGGACGCTGTAGTAGTTGTAATCGATCACATTGTCGAGCATCCGCATCGCCGTGCCGATCGTTTTTTCCAGCTTGGCCATATCCAGCCCGGTTTCGTTCATATGAGCCGCCAGATTGACCGAACCCAGATTGCAGACCGCGATCTCACTGTCCGACGTATTCAGGGTGATCTCGGTACAGAGATTGGAGCTGTGAACGACGCCGGCATGACGCTGCGGCGAACGCAGATTGCAGGGATCCTTGAAGGCGATCCAGGGGTGGCCTGTTTCGAACAGCATCGACAGCATCTTGCGCCACAAACTGAGGGCGGGAATGCGCTTGAAATGCTGGATCTCACCGCGGTCGGCTTGGGTTTCGTAGGCGATATACGCCTTTTCGAAGGCGTCTCCATACAGATCGTGCAGATCGTGCACGTCATCGGGAGAGAACAGAGTCCATTCGGCATCGGCGGCGACACGCTTCATGAACAGGTCCGGCACCCAGTTGGCGGTATTCATATCGTGCGTGCGGCGGCGGTCGTCACCGGTATTCTTGCGCAGCTCGAGAAACTCTTCGATATCGAGGTGCCAGGTCTCCAGATAAGCGCACATGGCCCCCTTTCGCTTGCCGCCTTGATTGACCGCGACTGCCGTATCATTGGCGACCTTAAGGAATGGCACGACGCCCTGCGATTTGCCGTTGGTGCCTTTGATGTGGGCGCCCATCGCCCGCACCCGGGTCCAATCGTTGCCCAGTCCGCCGGCATATTTTGAAAGCATGGCGTCATCCTTGATCGCGCTGAAGATGCCCTCCAGATCATCGGGAACAGTGGTGAGATAGCACGAAGAGAGCTGCGGCCGCAGCGTACCGGAGTTGAAAAGCGTCGGCGTCGAGCTCATGAAATCGAAGTTCGACAACAGATCGTAGAATTCGACGGCGCGTTGCTCGCGGTCGATCTCATTGCAGGCAAGCCCCATGGCAACACGCATGAAAAACGCTTGCGGCAGTTCGAAGCGGGTCTTTTGGTAGTGAATGAAATAACGGTCGTACAGAGTCTGCAGGCCGAGATAGTTGAACTTGAGGTCGCGTTCCGGCTTCAGCGTCTGCCCCAGGCGACCGAGGTCATACTGATCCAGCATGGGATGGAGCAGCTCGAGCTCGATGCCGCGATGGATATAATCTTCGAAATAGTCGGCATAACGGTCCGCCATTTCGGTCTGGGTGGCCTGCGGCCGGTCGGCATCGAGAAAGCCGAGCGCTTCGCAGCGCATGCTGTCCAGCAGCAGACGGGCGGCGACAAAGGAGTAATCCGGCTCCTTTTCGATCTGCGTTCTCGCGCTCATGATCAGAGTCGGCGCGACGTCCTGCTCCGGCACGCCGTCGAATAGATTGCGCAGCGTTTCATCGAGTATTCGCTGCGTGTCGACACCGCTGAGCCCTCGGCAGGCCTCCTCGACAACCTGCTGCAGACGGGCCATATTCAGTGGTCCACGGCTGCCGTCGGCACGCGTGACCTCTATCGCGGTTCGGGTTGGCGTTTGAACCCGGTCGGTTTTGACGGCCCGCAGGCGGGCATGCTCTTCCCGGTAGAGGACATAGGCTCGTGCCACTTTATGGTGGCCGCTGCGCATCAGCGCCAGTTCGACCTGATCCTGTATATCCTCGATATGGAGGGTACCGCCGCCCGGCAGGCGCCGGGTCAGCGCTTTGACGACCTGTTCGGTCAGTTCGGCGACCGATTCATGAATACGGGGACTGGCCGCCGCATTGTTTCCTTCGATCGCAAGAAATGCTTTGGTGACAGCCACTGAAATTTTGTTGGCATCGAACGCAGTCACTTTGCCGTTGCGGCGTATGACCCGAACATGGCCGGGTGCGACCGCCTTTATTTCCGATATGGGAATGGCTTGGGCCATAGCAACGGCGGCCGGCGCGGATTTTTTGGCGACCTGATCTGTTTCCATTCTTTTCTCCTGTCAGCTGTTGTTGGTTAGCAACGCTCTCGCATTGGGAACCTCAAAAACACTATAGACTGTATCCGAGCATCAGGTCAAGTACAATATCCTGTGTTTTTTCGGTGAAAAGCATGTGCGTATTTTGTGGATAACTCAGCCGAAAAAACGAAATTCCTTGTATAATCAAACGCTAACCGGATTGTTGATGAGGCGGTCTCGTAATCCAAAGAAATTTTCCTAGCCCGATTGCGGGTGGTTTAAAAGGTTCCCAAAAACAGCCGGGCTCATTAAAATGCTGAACCATGAAGAATTACCCGAATTTTTCCAACAGCCGGTTTTTTCGCGACTGGTTTCAGCGGGTGTTTCCCAACTCCCAAGCCGTATCGCTCGCGATATTGCTGGTACTGGGATTTGCTCTGATCTATACGCTTTCGGATTGGCTGCTGGCGGTATTTGCAGCAGGGGTGATCGCTTACTTGCTGGAAGGCATCGTCGAGTTTGGAGTGCAGGAGAACCTGCCTCGGCTGGCGTCGGTCCTGTTGGTCTATTTCACCTTTCTGGCATTCGTGACCTTCATTCTGATCGCTTTGCTGCCGCTGCTCTATCAGCAGACAGCACAGCTGGTGCAGCAGCTGCCAAGCATGATCAACCGCGCCCAGATGGAGATCATGCGGCTCCCGGAACAGTATCCCCGATGGATCTCCGAAGAGCAGATCAATGAAATCATCGCCACCATCAGAATGGAGCTGATCAGTTACGGCCAGCGGCTGCTGTCGGTCTCGGCTTCTTCCCTGGTCGGGCTGGTGACGCTCATCGTCTATCTGATCTTAGTGCCGCTGCTGGTCTTCTTTTTCATGAAGGACAAAGATGCCATCATTGCCTGGTTCGTTCAGTATCTTCCCCGCGAACGCCGCCTGTCGACGCTGGTGTGGCGGGAAGTCGACCGTCAAATCGGCAACTATGTGCGCGGAAAATTTTTGGAGGTCTTGATTCTCGGCGTCGCCAGCTATATTACCTTCTCCTTTATGGGCCTCAATTATGCACTCCTGTTAAGCGTATTCATTGGCCTGTCGGTGATCATCCCTTATGTCGGCGCGACGCTGATCACCTTCCCGGTGATCATGGTGGCCTATTTCCAATATGGATTCACCGACGATTTTTTCTGGGTCATGGTGGTCTATACCATCATTCAGTCGATCGACGGCGTCGTGCTGGTGCCCCTGCTGTTTTCCGGTGTCGTCAATCTGCATCCGGTGGCGATCATTGTGGCGATTTTGCTGTTTGGCGGGCTGTGGGGCTTCTGGGGCGTCTTTTTCGCGATTCCGTTAGCCACCCTGGTGCAGGCGGTCTTGACCGCCTGGCCGCGCATCGGTGAGGAGGAAGCCTCAGAGAACGGGAAGCGGTTATCGGCTCCCGAACCGCATGAGGCCAAAATGGTGGAACAGAATCAGCCTTTGGTACGCAATGCGTACCCTACAGACCCTGCTTCAGAATCCAGAAGAGAAGATTGAGCGCAATTATCGCCACGATGACCTCGATGATTCCGATCCAAAGGTCTTTTTTAGTCGGTTTTTTCTTCGTCACCGGCATCAGGTCCGATATTCTGTGTTGATTCGTACATACTCATGCGACAGGTCGCAGGTCAGTATCTTCTGCCGCGCCTGCCCCCGTCCGAGGAGCATTCGCACGGTAATATCATCACCTGCCATGACCGCCTGTGCGGACGCTTCATCATAGTCGGGCACCGCCTCACCATTGCGGACGATGCACACATCGTTCAGCCAGAGGGACACTCCGGAAACGTCCAGTCGATCGATTCCGGAGCGGCCGACCGCCGCTAGAATCCGGCCCCAGTTAGGATCGCCGGCAAAAAAGGCGGTTTTGACCAGAGGAGAATGAGCGATTGTCTTGCCGACGCGATGCGCTTCCTCTTCGCTTGCAGCACCTTCCACATGGATACGGATCAGTTTCGTCGCGCCCTCGCCGTCCCGAATGATCGCTTCCGCCAGTTCTCTGCAAACCTCGAACAGGGCGGTCTGAAATTCGGCGAAATATCGGTTCTGGCGGATGACGAGAGGGGCGTTCGACCGACCGGTCGCCATCAGCACGCAGGCATCGTTGGTAGAGGTATCGCCATCCACGGTGATGCAGTTGAATGATTGACCGACTGCCTGCTCCAGGCATGCATGCAAGGCTTCCCGTTCGACACGTGCGTCTGTCGCGATAAAGGCAAGCATGGTTGCCATATTCGGATGAATCATGCCGGCGCCCTTCACAATGCCGGTGATAGTGACCCTCTGCCCACCCAGCGTCAACGTTCTCGAGGCACCCTTCGGCCGAGTGTCGGTGGTCATGATCGCCGACGCCGCCCGCTCCCACCCGGACTCGGACAAGGACGTCAGCGCCACAGGCAACGCCGCTTCGATTTTAGCGACTGGCAGGGCTTCGCCGATCACGCCGGTTGAAAAAGGCAGTATCCGCTCAAAGTCGTCCTTCACCAACTGCGCCAATGCCCGGCAGGTCCGCTCGGCATCCTGCAGCCCTTTGCCGCCGGTACCGGCATTGGCATTGCCTGAATTGATCAACAGCCAACGCGGCGACGACTTCAGATGTTCCTGAGCGACGACAACAGGCGCAGCGCAAAAGGCGTTTCGGGTAAACACCGCAGTGCACACCGCCTCATCTGTCAACTCGATGACAGTGACATCATCGCGTTCGGTTTGTCGGATTCCGGCAGAGGCGGTTCCGAGTCGTACACCGGGAATGGGGCGCAGAAGGGGTAACGAAGATTCACCAATCGCCATCGTCGACTCGCTTTATGGCAGCGCCCGGATCAGGCTAGCTTCCCGTGGCACTGCTTGTATTTCTTTCCGGAACCGCAGGGACACGGTTCGTTGCGCCCGATTTTTCGCCCGCCTCGAACGAACGGTTTTTTCTGCTCCGGCGGTGCCTCCTCCACCGCATCCGGCTCCGCCATGGCGGAGGCTTCAGCGTGTTCATAGTGCAGAGGTGTCTCGCCCTGTCGTTGCTCATCGATCGCCTCGATGTCTTCCTCGGCTTCGACTTTGACTCTGGAAAGGGTGGTGACTACCTCGTGTTTTATGTTGTCCAACAGGGTGCTGAACATTTCGAAGGCTTCGCGCTTGAACTCCTGTTTTGGGTCTTTGTGTGCGTAGCCCCGCAGATGAATGCCCTGCCGCAGATGGTCCATCGCCGCCAAATGCTCTTTCCAGGCGTTGTCCAATATCTGCAGCATCACCGACTTTTCGAAGTGGCGCATCATTTCCTGGCCGATCAGCTTCTCCTTTTCAGCATGTTCTTTTTCCAACTCAGCGATAATACGCTCTCTTAGCGTCTCCTCATGCAGCGATTCGTCCTCCGCCAACATCCGCTCAATCGGGATCCGCACGCCGAAATCAGACTCCAAGGCTTCTTCCAGGCCTTTGATATTCCACTGCTCTTCCATGCTCTGGGGTGGAATATAGTCATCGATCAAGCTGTTGACGACATCTTCGCGGATCGCGGTGATCGTCTCCGAAATATCGTCGGCCGCCATGAGTTCATTGCGCTGTTCGTAGATCACCTTGCGCTGGTCGTTAGCCACATTGTCGAACTCGAGCAACTGCTTGCGAATATCGAAGTTTCGTCCTTCGACCTTGCGCTGTGCATTCTCGATCGCTTTCGTCACCCAGGGGTGTTCGATGGCTTCGCCCTCTTCCATCCCAAGCTTCTGCATCAGCGCAGCGACCCGTTCCGATGCAAAAATCCGCATCAGATTATCCTCCAGCGAAAGATAAAAGCGCGACGAACCGGGATCGCCCTGGCGTCCGGACCGGCCGCGCAGCTGATTGTCGATACGCCGCGATTCATGCCGCTCCGAACCGATCACGTGGAGCCCGCCGCTCTCCACCACCTGATTGTGGCGTAGCTGCCACGCCTCGCGCACTGCTTCTGTCTTGGCTTCGTCATCGGTTCCCAGCGCTTCGATTTCCGCATCCAGATTGCCGCCGAGCACGATGTCGGTGCCACGACCGGCCATGTTGGTCGCGATCGTCGCCGCCCCGGGCTGACCGGCCTGAGCGATAATGTGCGCTTCCCGCTCGTGCTGTTTGGCGTTTAGCACCTCATGTTTGATTCCC
>Ga0209633_10000896_pt1 | contig 32762 bp, 41 predicted proteins | sample Cruoilmetagenom1_FD_187290 | JGI IMG/M metagenome (GOLD analysis project Ga0209633, IMG submission 187290) | Oil polluted marine microbial communities from Coal Oil Point, Santa Barbara, California, USA - Sample 1 (SPAdes) (version 2) | ecosystem: Environmental > Aquatic > Marine > Oil seeps ... | reverse complement strand
ATGTCCCAACAGAACCTAAACCTGCCCAGCCAAGCCCTTATAGTGCAGACTATGACGATGAAATTCCCTTCTGATGTTTTAAATGGACATAATGCCACGCTGCAGCACACAAAGACTAATGGCTGTAGATTTCCCTTTCTAGTAAACTAATGGCCCCTACCCCCCTACATATTGTTCTGAGGGGATTTCTATAAGGATTGTAAACAATGGAAAAGAATAAAGGTCCAAGTTTTGGGAAAAAAGATGTAAGTAGATTATGTACCCCTTTAAATAACAAGATAGGTCTGGACACAAGGAAACCTGAGTTTTGTGAGGAATGCATATATTACAGGAATGGCAAATGTTTAATTCCAGGAGGGAATTGTGGACGGAGAAGATAAAGGCAGAAATTATGCAATGGAGAATTATAATGGTGGGTTTAGATGTGGACAACGAAGCTTAAAGAATAAAATTGCAGAACTTAAGTCCGACTACGCGGAACTTGAAAGAATAAAAAGCAAGTTGTTTAATGTTAATAAACAGCGCATGAATGAAAATGCAGAGCTTAAAGCAAAAAATAAAAAACTAAAAGGTGCAATAGACTTTATCTATAATGAGTGTGATTGGGAAGAGGGGCATGGAGAAGATAGCTATGGCGATAATCGGATTGGGGATTGTTGTAGAAACCTTCTCAAGGAGATGAAAGATGAATAATGTCGAAGCCCGAAACCTTGGCTACTTTAAAGGTGAACTAAGGCCGTGTCCGATTCGTAATAAAGGAATATTACGAATAATTAAGCAAGATTTCTTTAAGAACACTATGATAACTTGTTCCTGTGGGTTAGAAACAGCGTGGTATACAAAGAAAAAGCGAGCTATAGAGGACTGGAACAACCACCCAACAGAGGATAAGCTGATAGATGCTTTGATTACATCATGTGAGATAACAGAATTACACGCCTATTATATAGTTGAACAAGTCACAATGCTAACAGGCTTAACATGGCCTGAAGCCCTTGAGATATATCACAAAAGGAGATCACAGGATGAACGATAGAAAAATGACATGGGATGAGTTGGCAAAAGAGAACAGTAGGTTAAAGAAATATCAATCACATAACAAGGATTATGCGGCGGCGCTTGGAATATGGAACGAATGGTTAAATGACGATGAATACAGAAACCCTAATTTTGACCAGTATTGCAAAGAGCACCTCAATCAGCAGAACTGACAGCACATAATCCAGAACGTTATGCAAAAGCTTTTGAACGAGGAGGATTTTATGAATTTTAATGCACAGGTAAGGTCTGATATTGAAACATTGGATGTAACGATTAACAATTATGAACGCATGGAAAATGCGCCGGAAGCATGGGAACGCATAAAGAACATATTAGCTGAGGTTCAAAAGCCTTCACATAACAGCGACAAGACGATATGCCTATGCCCTCATGATGAAAATGGAAAAATATTAGAACGTGTTAGAGAATGCCCTATTCATGGCGAATGAGGCACATCGTCTAATCGCAAAACATTATCGGACATTCGAGGAGGAAGTATGACAAAGATTAAAAGGTATTATGAAAAATCAAACGGTGGGAAAATTGAACACCCTGACGGCCCTATTTGTTTCTATAAGGATGTAGCGGAACATCTCGAACGATCCGATAACAACAGTTATTCAAAATGCGCAGATGATATATTAAATTATGTGTCTCTCGGTAATGAGCCTGTAAAAGACACTATAGAAACAATTCTGAAAGCGCATTTCGTATAACCGCAAACGTTATCTGAAATTGAGAGGTAGGAAGAATGTTTGTATTAAGAAGAATAGGAACAATGGATTTTATTTGCAAAGCGAGAACACTGAAAGATCTCAAGGATAAAATAAATAAATGCTATTGGAGCGCTAAAGGGTGCACAGGGAAAGGTAGTGTTTTTGAAATGGCAGATTACATGAAGGACAAAGTAATATCTGATATAAAATGGAGGGACTTAACCCCCTCTCAACTATCAGATAACAGCGGTTAAATCGCAATTAGAAACTGCGTTTAACCATGAACGTTATGTGACATTTCTGGTAATTAACCAGTAAGGAGATAAAATGAATGGTGATACAGGAGAATTATTCAACAGCATTGATGATGCGTTTAAAAATGCCTTAGAAAAGGGCATGTCTGAGACAGAAGCGAATAGCGTGCTTATGCCATTATCGAATAATGAATTTAACGAGTTGCAAGGCATGAATCGTGCGCAAAGGCGACGATGGGCTAAGGAGCATAAAAAACGTGCTAACCAGAAACGATCACATAACAAGGAATAACCGAGCAATTGGAAACTGCGGTTATTCCGGGAACGTTATAAGGAGAATCATATGGCATCAATGAAAGACGTTGCACATAATAGCTCAAATCATACAGCTATTAAATACCTAGATGGGAAAAGAGTTCTAATGGGCTATCCTAACGGTTCAATTTTTATGGCCTTTAGAGACGGCTTTATTATCCAAAGAAAATTATCTTTTGAGGAGACTAACCGTTATGAAAAAGAATCAGGATGGAAAGCAATGCCATAAAGAATTCACATACGTTGGAAAGCTTGTTGGTGTAAATAGATGGCATGGAGCTAGAATGGTTAGGCGCCAAGACAAGCTTAAACCTTCACTATTTGAGAACGAAGACTACAGGAATTTCAAAACAGACTTCGCTTACCAAGCAGCAATGGCAATGAAACCGATTGATAGATACCTTGATGCAACAATTTACATCTGGATGTGGAAAGTCCGAGACACCGATGGAGTTATTAAGCCTATCCTTGATGCTCTGCAGCAAGGCGGGATAATCAAAGATGACAAGTTTATCCGAAATATAACAATCATCCGTGGATACCACAAGAAATCTGAGAAGGATATGGTAGCATTGTTCTTGTCCCCATTGAATGAATATGAAACTGCCCTGGTCGAAGACCAGCAGCTTAAAGGATATAAGACATGACATTTGTAGTTATATTTTTTGTTGTAATACTAGCCGCCTCTTTCTTTATGGCTTCTATCTGTTTCTTTTATTTACGGAGTCTTCTTCGCTTGGTTAGCAGAGGAGGTCTTAAAGTCATTCTGGATTCGAGAGGTGTTATCACGCTCGCCTTGCGACCCACCAAAAAGGAAGTCAGTGATGGTATTTACCTTAGTGGACATTCCCCCAAATATCGAAGATATGAGAGATATCCCCCAAGCAGGGATTTCGATAACACTAGCAGAAAAGGCTGGACCAAACAGAGTATAAATCATAAATGAAATGATGGCAAAGTAAGCAGCAAGAAAGAACATAGCATAGATTTTCTGAAGTAAATTATCCCCCTCCTTATACATTGACCTGGCATCTTGCCGGTCTTTAAGGGTTGCCTCGTTGGCCCTGACTTCAAACTCTCTTATAAGAAGGTCAAACTCTCTCTTTGCTGCGACTGCAGCAACTTCTCTCTCAGCCTTTTCGCCCTTTGTGTCAACAAAACGGTCTATAATATCAGCCCCGCTCTCAATTAAGTTCTTCCCGGATGAAGGAATAATCAATTCCTTTGCTATCCCGAACCAATTCATTTTTCCCATCGCTTACTCCTTTGTATCATATGAAATCAATATTACATTTCCATATGCATCATACCAATTATTAAACATTACATATCCTGTCTTACTTCTATTCCAATAAAACTCCCAAGGCCAAGACTTTTTAGTAGAAACATCATAACCATAATGGACCTTCTCCCAATGTTCCTGATATTTTGGATCACAGTAATATGTAGTTATTTTTAGTGGGGCCTGAAAAAGATATTCATCCAAAAAATAATTCAGTTCTCTTGGGACAGGAATTATATCGCCATCTTCACATTGTTTCAATGTCCATGGAAATTTATATACACCTAGAGCATTCCCCATATGGATATGCGCTGCAGTAGAAACGCCTGTGCTTCCCATTCGTCCTATTAACTTTCTATTAGTTAAAATATCCCCTATTTCAAAATCTGGACGCTCTTCAAGATGAGCGAACATTTGTGTAACCATCATTTTATTACCCCGCCACCTGTGCAATAATTGTCCATGCTACCGCAGCACCAACACCACAAAGAATTCCCCAAGTTATCTTCATATATGTTCCAAGAGTAATGATACTTAAAAGATTCTCTTGGACCTTTCCATCCTCAAGTTTATCAATTCGCTCATGGATTTTTGCTCTTCTTTCTGGGCATTCAGATTCAGAAGTCTCTACTACCTGAAGTCTTGTTTCATTTATAGCGACTTTATCATCAAACCTTTTCCCTTGGCCATTAAGTTCCTGCTCTAAAAGTTCATACTTTCCTTTCATCTGACCTTTGGTTATCTCTATACTTGATTCAATACGATCTTCTAATGAACTCATTCGCTCCTTAAACGTAGTAGACATGCTGTCGATACTGTTTTTCACCGCCTCAAGCTCCCGAATCATCTCGTTGTTAAAATCAATATGATCACTCATAAGTCCCCCTATTCCATCTTTATCTTAACAACTACATTATTCATTTCTAAAGTCAGTATATCACTAGATATTGACCAGTCACAATCACCATCATCAATCCCTCTAATGAAATTACTAATCGTTTTATTTAAAGAACTTATTTCCATCGTATCGGCATCAACATAGGTAGCTATTCCTCTCGCAAGGGTTAATCCTTCTGGAGCTACCTTAGCCCAAGACATCACATCGGTAGCCCCTGATGTATCTATATGTCCGAACATTAGGAGAAAAGCCCCTCCGCTATCTACACCTATCCAGCTTGTCAATTCTAAGTCTGTCATTCTATACCCTCCGTATAAACCGAAAAAATGGCTTATCAAACAATCGGAATCCCCATGGGGGAACTCTCTTAAACTTTATCCACGGTGCCCCATTCACAAAATCCCCTACCTGCAAGATAGTTGCAGCCAATCGCTCCCAAGCATCACCTATATTGCCTGGGAGTCGTGTCCACGCATCCCCAGAGGTTCCGCTCATTCGGGCCCAAGCATCACCGGTATTACCTCGAAGACTATTCCATGCATCCATTATCGTTCGTACTCCCATACCCCAGCAGGAATGGTTGAGAAATCAGTATCATACTCGTTAGGAACTGAGAACCCCGTTGCAGTTTCCCAATCTCCTTGATTCCCCTGTAATTCATTTGTATCCGCAAGTACTGAATCCACATTATTATCAACAGTTTGTATCTTATCTGTCTCGTCTTTAATGTCATCGGGATAACCACCTAGTATGATCTTGCCCTGCTGTTCATTAATTGAATTTGAAGTTATATACAAATATTCAGTCTTTGCGCTAACAGACTGTGAAAATGAATATTTATAGCGTCCAGTTGCCCCGATTTCTGACATGGAAGCATCAGTTACAACTTGTACATTGTCAGACAGTCTATACACATCAATCGTAACCGTATCGCCTGTGTCATAATTTGCTAAGATAAAAGTACTTTCATCTTCTAAGTATCTCATTTAGAGTACCTCCTGATCTACGTTTACTGAGGAATGTATATATTGTAATAATACGACCTGATCCTCTTCGATTTTATGGTCAATATTTATTTCAGTCTCATAATCTGTAAAACCGTCTTTACTCACAGTAAGTGTATGATTATTATAGTCTTTATTTCCGCCTTGATTTACATTCCTAAACCATTTTCTTACAACTACTTTATCTGCCGTTAATATCCCACCCGCTATAGTATTTTCAGGTGTAAAAGCATTAGTCCCGTCTACATCTTTCAATGTGACAGTCGCTCCTACAATTGGAGTCCCTTCGTTATCTGTTACTTTTATATTAAACTCATAACACTCTTTAAAATTTCTACCAGAAGCAAGTGGGTAATAAGTCGTAAAAGGAGAATTTATAACCCTTATTAAATAATTAGTACTAAGCAAGCCTACATCATAAGTGCAACTCTGATATTTCTGGTTATATATATCTACTGGACCAGTAGTAGTAGAAGAGAAAAATATTCCATAATTACAATTTATTGCAGTTACACCAGAAAAGGAATAATCGTATCCTGTAGCGAATAACATATCATAAGTACCGCCACCACCGTGGAATTTTACGTCTTGTAAGTTACAATCCTTTGCCCAAAAATAACCTGACCATCTACATATAGAATTATAAATCCTGACAGTAGCCCCCGCAACAAAATGTGGCCCCCTTTGATAAGCGATTGAGTCACAGATAATATTTGAACCATAACATAGAAACTCGCCCATGATTCTATTTCCTGTAGAAGATTGACTGCCAGTTGTACTCTGTAAATATATTTGCCAAAAAGTACCATTATAGGAATACTCATCAGTTGTATTATACTCACCAAACTTGATATGCGAGCCTATTTCTGCTCGAATTGTATAAGCTGGATTTATTGGATTAGGTTTTAATTCTACAAACTCTTTTATACTAACAAAATAAACTCCATCTTCAAATAGCATCCTCGCTGAAACATCATAAGCATTAGCTCCTTGCTTTGTTACTACTCCCCAACTACCAGAATTATTAGCAGCAAGTACATCTTCCATATCAAAAGCATGGGCCCAATCGTGACCATCTGCCGCATCGTTGTCTAAGGTTATTAAATTTGTACCGCTATCATAAGTTATTGCCATTATAACGCCTCCCGGTCTATGGTTATAGTTATTAGACTAGCTGTACATGTATAACTCATTTCAAACTCCTTACTGGTTCATGTTTTGCTAATATCATTTATCCCACCTGTTATGCCGCATCTGGAGACCTCACATAGAACTCCGCTACTGAAAACGGTTCCCCCATAATAATAGTCTGGGTTGTCAGCAACTCTTCTGTCGCTAACAGCTCCGGTCCTGTACTGTCAACTAGAGCCATATGTGACGCGCTCCCTGTGGTTGTCACTGTCCCGTCATTTATCTCGTTAACCCTGAACTGGCGGCCTCCAGGATAATCTCCCAGGGCCTCACAGAGCGGAGATGCTTTGCTGCCGAGTGCATATGTACTTATAGCCTCTGTGTAGGTTGCTGGTTCCTGAGAACAAACATATAAACCCGTTAGCCGCGAGCGGATATAGGTGAGGAAAGCGTCTTTTGCATTATCTGTGAAATAGCTCATTTCTCTACCCCCCGAAGCCGCCTCATTATTCTGTTAATAAGAGAAGGCCCTTTCGCCTTTTTGATTACGGCTGCTGCTATCTCTTCGGCCATCTGCTGTGTCTCATAAGCCCCTACTGTTCGATATGCCCCTCCATCATCCTTGCTATAAACATACCACACCCAAGGATTATTGTCGTCTAGATATGTGAAGCTGCAACCTCTTTTAATTCTCTGGCCATACGCGTCCTTCTTGTTAACCTGGTATCGGCTCGGACTAATCCTGTCGCTTATCGTCTCATTGTTCACAATAGTTGTAACTCTGGCAGGGCCGGATTCAATTCTTACAGATCTATTTATCTGTATGTAGCTACTCTTCATTTTTTATTATTGCCTCAATATCATAATCTTTATGGGCTTTCCAGAATGGCCGACAGGTAGTTGATAAAACAGTTTCAGGAGCTTTCTTAAACCAAGGGGGGATGTCAGCCACAAGAGAGCCTCTATTCCTGAGAAGTTTTATATTCTTCGGCAGCCTAGAAGTTGTTCGCGGGCCATCAATACTGACAATCTTGGTTGTAACATCATCAATCCACTCGTCAGCAAGTACCCCCACCATTTGAGCAATACCTCCACCCATTGAATAACCAACAACAACAAGCTTTGTGACCTCTGGCCGGCTGCTTAGGATAGTATGAATCATCCCGGTTAACCAATAGGCATAGCCTCTATATCCAAGATGACACCAGCCAAGTTTTCCAACCAACTGTAAAGGGAATGGTATAGCTATGAGATTTGAAAGCCAATCTTCTTTACTATTTGTGGCTTTAACAAATACGACACACGTGTCGTATTTGACTTTCCAATCCCCCTCAACCCCGATTAATGAGTGATCATCATTGTAGGGTGTCCTCATTTTTTTCTTCCTCTACCGGTTTTTCTAGTAGTCTTGCAGCCGCCTCTGCCTAATCCTCCTTTTTTAACACTCGGTCTTGGACTTTGTTTTCGTGGCCCTTTCCCATTTTTATTTGGCATTTTCTTTCTCCTTTTGATGTAGTTTTAGATGACAACTTCTACATAAAGTTATCCCATTATCTATGTTAAATCTTAATTCTGGATATGCATTAAAATATTTTATATGATGTGCAATAATTTCTTTTTTACTACCACAGCTTTGGCATATGTAATGATCTCGTTTATAGACAGAAAGTCTCCATTGCTTATATTGCTTTGAGGCTCTTACTGTTTCCTCTTTAGAGGACACCCCGCCTTTCCAGGCATAATTATTTTCTCCGCTAATATTTTCTGTTGTAAACCATCCTGCATTACAATGTCCCTTTTTATAATATCGAAGCCTCCCTTTTTTATCATATTTATCTATTACTTCTCCGCAGCCACATTTGCATAATATTTTTTCATCAGTATGTAATTCTGCTTTCCAAGCTTTATTATTACTTCCTTCTAATTTTTTGGACATTTGCAATAAAGTTGCGTTCGTTTTTTTTGTTTTCCCTTTATTCCAAGCGGGTTTTGTTTTTGATACGTGCAAGGCAGCAATATGATAAGCTGGTAATTTTTCCGGCGATGGCTTTATAGGGATCTTATATTCATGTAAACATCTTAATACAATTTGTTGGCTCACTTTTAATTTTCTGGCTATCATAACCGACCCATAAACTTTATATAAATTCTGTAACATCTGTTTATTAAGTATTATTTTATTTGCAGGAACGGCCCCTTTTATAAAACACCCCCTTTCATCTCTTTTTGGTTTTGCCATTTTTGGCCTCCTTTTATCTAATCTCTCCATTCGCCAGTGGCTGTCCAATACGCATCACTTCCTGTTGTGTCGTTTGACCCATCATAAACCGTTGCATTTATGGTCATTCCTGTTACAACTTTTGAAACAACAGAAATCATTCTTCCAGCTATCTCATGTATAGCTGTTGGAATAATTGCATTAACAGTATGAAACGGAATAGGAAATGTTACAACTTCTGAAGAACTACTGACAGCCTGAGTCCCTTTATTCATTAAAACTCTATTTACCCATTGACTGAAAGACGCTCCTCCTACGTTTTCCCCTTTATCAAAACATCCTTCAGTCTCAACAATCCACTGACTGTTAACTTCATCTTTGACAAGCGTCAAACCACCTGAACCATAGCCACACCATGCGAAGGTTGCTGAATTATCTCCTGCAGGAAGGTCAACATATTCATTAGCGAGATTTAAACTTGAAGTAAACTTATGAGCATAAGTAGCATCACCATCTTTCCATGTAACCTTAATTCTCCAACCGTCAAGCTTTGGGCTTGAGCCTGTTGAGAGAAATTGATCAAGACTTGTAGTTTTATCAGCTGCGGAAATATCCTGAACTGTTGGACGGTAGACTGAGCCATTGTAACCATCCTGAGAGTTAATCTCTGCAAGTATTACCTGTGATAATGACTTTGTGCGGAGATAGGCATAAGTGCCTTCTTGTGGTGCATCTTTACGTGTTACTATTATTCTGTAATAGTAAGAAGTAGAACTGCCTAAAACTATTTCATTTCCAGCAGCTCCTATAAAGCGAACTCCATCTACAGCAGTCTGTAATGTTAAGCTATTTGTATTGATTTCAAAATAGCTCACGCCAAGATGTTGATTGATAGGCGTAGCGGAAGCATACACTCTACCAAAAATACCCTCTTTAACAGCATTGCCATCTGTTCCGTCAGATGAAAAAACTATTTGTATATCTAAATCACTAATATTAAAACCAAGGTTATGAGCAATAGTTATTTGTTTATCTGTCCAATCAGTTCTATTTACCCACCCTGTGTCATAACTCAAATCTCGCATGTTGAAAGTTCCGTCGCCATTATCAGTAATATACATTGCAAGGTCAGTTGCCCCTATTGCAAGTAATTCTGGATAGTCTGACCAGTTATGAGTAAATGAACTATCAAAAACTAAACTACTATATTTTCCAAGACCATTTGCGTCAGGAGCTTTATAGCTGTCGAACTTCTCGCCCGCATCTTCACGGTTGGTCTGTAGTTTCATGAGTTCTACTGAACGGACATCTATAGCCCTGACTATTAACGTCAAGTAAGCGGTTTGACCACGGGTTTCGTTTGAAGTTGTTGCTTCGCTAACATCTCCTGTTTTGATTGTAGGCGTTGAAGTTTCACCTTGTGAACCTGCCTGAATTACTCCAACACCTGTAGAGGAAGGAGATGTTCCATGTGTGTGTGCCTCTAAAGCATCATCAAGATATCCACCGACCTGAATAAGTTGGAAGGTTCCTGAGCCTGCATCACTAATACTTACATATGGAGTCTCGGCAATTGCCTCGGCCTCTGTTGTGAAAAACCTCACAAGACCTGATACATAAGTTGCAACATAATAAGTCTGTTCAGACAACCCTGTAGGAAGTGTTCCACTAACAAGCTTCAACTGCATTGGCATTCCATTCCGAAGTGCTTCTAACATTGTGGTATCAATCAATCCTGTAAGGTCGAGCCTATCACCTGCAAAGTCAACTTCTGAATCTGTAAACTCAATTGGAGGTAAAGCTTCACGAAGATAATTCTGACTACTCGGCCCAGGGTAAAAGGTCGTTCCACTTGAAACATCAGCCCATCCCGCGTTCTGTCTTTCTTCATTCCATCTATGGCCAATAGCTGAATATAAATCAGGATAATCAGCCTGTTCTACAGCAGGCCCAGAAGCATAAAGATGCGCTGTATCTGGAAGGTCAATCCCTCCCCACCATTTATAAGTACCAGCTTTGTCTCCTGTTGAAGGTGCTGTATAGTAGAACGGAGCTCCAAGCGATACATCACTCAAATTCCACGAAGCGACAAGCGCACTCGTAGAGTTACAGTAAATCAGAACCTTAAGAGTATTGTTCTGATTAGTATCAAATATCCGATTGAAACTGTAAATCTCTGAAACTGAATTGTATTCAGCCACATCTTCTACAACCTCATCATATAACGTCAAGTCTGGATCAGCATCAGTATCCATTACCTTAACTGACAATTTGTCGGCATCGCTACTTTTCAGATTAAAAGAAACCTGAAGTTTCGACGATAAGTCTGTTTCTGAGATATCAACAGTCCAATACATTCCGGTGCCGGAACGGTCAGCGGCGTCCTTTTCAAGAAGGATGTCTCCCCCTTCTTTTATCGGTGTAGTACTATTTGGAGCCGTGACGGTAAACCCAGAATCGGCTGTTATTGCAGCAAAACGATTATCAAGATAATTTGGAAGGCCACCCTCTGCTGCAAAGGAATATTCATCCCACCAAACTCCTAAATTCTCCGATGGAATATGTCCTTGGTTATCGGTTTGTAGAGAAATATAAAAGCGCCCACCTAAAGCCTCTGTATAATACTGAATAATATCACCCTTATTAAACGGGTAATTACCAAAATATGCATCTGGAGTTGCTCCATCTTCAACTTGTAAAGCCCCATTCTCATCAAAAGTAAGATATGTATTCCGTCTCTGCTCAAGCGAAGGGAATGTAAAATTTATATAATCTTCATTAATTGGAGCTTGAATACTTCGTTCTACTCTATCATTTATTTGCTGCAGCATCATCGTAATTCTATCGGTCAAATATGTCAGGGCTGTTGCTGGAAACCTCGATCCTTCTTTAATTATAGTTTCTGTGGTATATGTCTCAATCCTCTCCATACTTAAAGTTCCATCAGTAAAAGCGGACGTTAGTACAACAACCCCAGCGTCTAATCCTACACCTTCAATAGAATAATCAGTTGGGTTAACTAGTACAGTACCATTGCCGTCTATATCAAAATGTGTGACTTTTAACGTCTCTTCTTTTAAGATTTTAAATGAATATGAATACTCTGTAACCCCACTAGATATTATCGTATTTTTTATTGCTAATTCTGTTCCTACTGACATTTATTCCCCCCATTGGCCGCCGACAAGTACCTCTCCTATCGCGCCTGTATCCATATAATCTAAAACATTCTGCACAGAGTTTCCCGGATTAACTCCTGTAAACGCCGGCCCAATATCGAAAAATGCTGCATCTAACTTATCTTTCGCAGGAGCATCTGAAGCAAGCTTTCCAATAGCTCTGGCGAAATCAAATGCTGCTGACGGCCCTGAATATCTTCCAGTAGCCCCATTTATCATTTCCCTACCAATAACCGGAATATCACCAACAACTCCTAATAGCATTATTTCAGCAATATCTCCCGGAGTCTCTGGAAGCTTACGGTTCTTTAATATCCAAATCCCAGCCATTGATGTCATAATAGCTATACTACCATAGATCATGTTCCCTATGGCATCAGAATCATATTTTATGTCCATTGCCTTATTCTTCATCTCATATGTCATAAGATTTAGTATCTTCAATGGTTGCTGCTGATACATTAAGGCCCAATCGAATATGGCCCCATGCCGGTAGGCATCGGGCAGAGCGGTCCTGTCAGAAGTTGGCTGAGTAATATCTGTAACTTTGATAGCGTTCTTAACAGCCTGGTCATGACCGTATAGCCCTACATCCTGATTGTAAACGGCTTTAGCTCCTATGGCTTTTGTCACTTGGTCAGCAAGCGTAATCCCAAACATTCCAGCATCTTGTATCTTTCGCTTAACTGCCGCAGCGCCTTTTGCATTTTCTACCCTGGTATTTATAAGGTCAAACCCTACACCAGATTTAATAATATAAGGCATATTTTCTTTCATCCACTTCATTGAATTGATTGGATGGGCCCAGAACTGTGCCATTGATCCAAAGTATTCTCCAGGGCTTACGTACATCATATATAGAGGTCCTGATAATCCCTGTCTCCAGACTATTGATGGAGAAGCGGCCAAGTGTCCGAAGGTAACATTCCCTCTAAGGGTCCTCGCGGCTTTGTCCAGCCAAGTTGATCCATGTATCATTGCCGGGTTCGCATAATGCTTAACATAGTCTTTTGCTTGGCGATAAACCTTACTTCCATATTTCTTTTCTATTGATCGTTGCGCTGATCCACCTAAGCCATTATCCATTATGGCAACTTGCTCTGCAGAAGCAATATAATGTTCTTGCTTGTGAACAGTGTCTGACCACATATCAAAAAGGTCAACTCTTATTTCCTGAGCTTCATTGATTTTTTCTTCTATCGCTTTTTCATCTAAACCTTCAAGCTGTCTTGTTTCGCCAAACTTATCATATATATTAGAATCATAAGTCTTGTCACCAAACAGCATATTATCAAGTAGACTTGTCTCTATATCATCCGTCTCAATATATTTTCTCATAATCGGCAGGTAATTCAGGATTCTACCAAGAGCCTTCTTCTTTGTAGCCATATATACCGGAGACATCCGCTCCCAAGCTTCAAGAAAATCCTCTCCAATTGCATCTGCCAATTTCATCTCATTTTCTGTTAGATTATCAGTAATATTATTCCCGATCTCTCTTGTTATCACATTAGTGTCTACCAGAGAATCGAATGTCCTTTTATCCTTTGTAGCGAGGTAGATTCCCATACGCTCCTGAAGGGGGACCTGCCGGCCTCCAAGCTCCACAGTTTCCTGAAAATCTTTCAGCTTTATCCCGTAATCAGCCATTTTTTTATGAATGGCTTCGCTGCGTCTCTTTATCTCTATCTCTTTCTTATTAGCCAGATATCTTGATTCAGTTACATACATTTCTTGCAGGGCTTCTCCACCAAGTTCACGGAAAAATGCTCCTGGATGCTTAAACGTTCCTGCTGCAGCGTGTCTGTTCTTTTTGAAATTAGATGATTCATTCGGATCAATTCCAGCTTTAATCCCCTCCTGAGTATATCCCACAGTATTATTAATAAGAGAAGAAGCCAAAGAACTTTTTACATCAACCTCAGTCCTCATCTGTTCAACCTCAACCTTGCCGGCATATCGTAGAAAATCAACTAAAGCTTTTGTTGCCTCAAGGGTTTCTACTGAACGAAGGGTTTTTTCTTTGCCTTCAGTAACTTCATATTCTGCCATGACCGCGTCAATCTGATCTTTAAAAGCCTCTTTTGTGTAATCTGTAACAGTTGCATTTTCGAGGGCTGTTTCTGCTATTTTTACAGTAGTGTCGATAATATTATTCCAGACAATATCGTCCTCTGCATTTGTAAGGTCCAGCTCATCAAGGGCCGCAAGAGTTTCTACTGCAGCCATATTTGATGATTCAGTATCAACATCCATTGTAGCTGCGGTCGCGACAGCATCCCTAACCATAACTTTCCAGTTCCAGGCCCTCTTGCTTGATGGCATTTCTTCAGGATTATTAAAAATAGCATTTACACCTTCAGGCATCTCGCCTTCAAGCAATCGCAAATCTTCAGCGTCTCTCAAGACTCTATTCATTATGCTGACAAAATATCCTTGATGAGACTTAGCAATCCTCTTGGTTTCACTATCCATTATCTTTTTGATTTCTTCAGTAATCCTGCTGTAATTGATTTCTTCAGAAGTTTTAAGGCCTACAAGTGCTTGGGCTGTTCTAATCTGGTCCTGTCTCCTGGGAGAGATTTTTCCTAAAGGCTTCTTTATTTGTGCAAGCAAAGAGTCCACTCTACGAGCCTGTTGGCTCTGATAGGCCTTCATCTGCTGGCCAAGGGCCATGTCAAGTTTTTTCTCAATATTTGCCATCTCAAAAGCTCTTCGCCACACAAGCTTAAAGGCATTCCTGGTCTTAACAGCCTCATTAAGCTGCTCCTCATCAAGGCCGAGCAGAGCAACGATATCCAGCGGGACATCCTTTGCTCCAAGGTCTGATGATTCAAGTTCAACTATCTCATCATAAACCGCATCAGCTCCTGCATCAGACAGATCTTTAATAAACTCAGGGTCGTTCTTCTTCGCAAGAATCTTATTTATTCTACCTGAACGCTCTTTGGCTTTATCAAGGTATTCAGCGGCTTTTCTCTGATTATAAAACTGCTGGCGAAGGAAATAATCTATATCTTTTTTCTCTCTCTCGAGGTTTATAATCCGCTCTTCAAGTTCAAGCATCCTTTCATTTGCCTGCATCTCCATTACTGGAGAGACCTCAGAACTCTTTTTAGCTTCTTCTATTTCTTTTATTTGCCTCTGTATTTCTTGTATCTTGCGATTATTTATAAGCTCAATATCTTTTGTTGTGTACGCTTCAGGCCCTTTATAAATAACAGCTTCGCCTTCGGCGTTAGCAACCAATTGTCCAGCAGCCTCTCTTGCAGAATCTATATTGCTCTGCATCACCCTTAATGCATCTTCAATTACACCCGGGATTTGGCCCGGAACTTCTTCACTCATCTGCTGCAGAGAATCTTTTGCTTCTTGCATTCTTGAAAGGGTTTCTGCTGTTTTACTTTTCTTATTTAAAACTGAATAGATTTCACTGGCATCAGCAAACTGTTCTTGGTATTTTGCAATTGTTGGCAACGGATCAGGGTCCATACCCTTTGCCACAGCTTCTCTATATTCTCTCTGTCTGTTTGAATACATCCAGCCTATTTGTTCTGTAGAAAAATCTCGGACTGGAACGCTTCGGCCTTGAGCAGATAAGTATCCTTGTTCAAACTGTTCTTTTGTTTTTGGAGTCTTCCCTTCCTCTATCCCCTCAACATATTTAACATATTCGGCATCAACCTCATCCTCATAAAGCTCGCTTAAATTGACATCTATATTCTCAGGGTCTTTGCTTAATGAATTATAAAAAGTGGCTCTTTCTTCTGTAGTCCCCATTACTTTAAGAAGTTTTTTGTCTGAAAGTATTGAAACTCTCGGATCATCTTTAAAAATCTGCATTGCCTTTTCTACGCTTGCCCCTTCATCTCCGGCAAGTGCTACAGCTTCTCTTGCTGCCTGGTTTACATCCTCCATAAGTTTTGCCTGATTCGATCCTGCTTGAAAAGCAGCAGGTCCTAAAGCAAGGAATGGAGCAAGTAACGTTGTAGGAAGCCATGTGGCTTTTAGTTCATCTACAACCTCTTCCGGTGTAGTCCTTGTATATTTAAAGACATCAGGATTATCAGATAATGCAATCGCAACATTTTCTGCAGCCATTTCAATCCCAAACTGTGTGTACTCTTCAACGTTCTCAGAGATTGCAGCGCCAGTTAGATGGCCCATGAATTTCATTCCCCACTGGCCAAGCATTGTGTCTGTTATTATCTTAGGGCCATTCTTTATGGCCCCTGATACGATATTTTTTAGCCCTGGGATTCCAGTGAAGAGAGCAGCAAGTCCAGCAACTTCAGCGACAGCAGACAAGGCTCCAGATATTTCTGAAACATTCCTGATTACATCATCAGATATCTTCTCTCCATTTACACCTTCCATAGCTTTCAACTTCATATACGTATGCCCTGCAGTCATTCGCTTTATAGCATCTGTTGTATAAAAAGTCTTTGCGACAGCAAACCCTGTTGAAAACCCGCCGGCAGCTCCTACGCCAGTACCAAGGACAGGAACGGCCGATCCTCCAACAGCTCCTACGGCAGCTGTGCCAAGCCCTGTCGCCAAGGATTCTTCCATCCCTTCAAGCCCTGACTCAATCATCATTGGAAGGTTAGAGAGTAAAGCATGCTGAAACACTTCAGGGATATCTTTTCTGTCTATATTAAATTGAGGCATCATAGCCGTTATATCTTCATACCTCTGGCGTTCTTCATCATTTAAGCCTTGTGTCATTTCTTTATAAGCAAGTAAGCCCTGTTCATAATTCATCTGTCCAGCTTTCCAGAATAACTTTCTCTTTTCTTTTCGAGAAATCTCTGTGCCGCCTTCACCAAAATAAGTATCACCTATCGTGCTATAATTTCTATAAACTGTTTCCTGTGATAGATTTAACTCTTCAGATAGAGCAAAAATATTAAAAGCTTTTGCGAGTTCTTCCTCTGGATTCCCAGAATTAAGGATTTTATTCTGGATAAAAGGATTGCTTACAAACTCAGTGAATCTGTCACTTTGATCTACTTCTTCCTGAGAGGTAAAAAGAGGAGTTGTCTCCTTCCTCATTGCCTCTTCCATTATGTAATTCTGTAAGTTAAAAGGCTCTTTATCTACTTCTGGAAGTTCTTGTTCTACATTCTGGATTGGTACACCTCTGGCTTCTGCATCAGGAGTATACCCTCCACTCGCGGCTTGTGCCATTATGCTTTCAATTGACGGTTCTATTGTAACGCCGCGGTTATACCTGTCTATAGATGTCCCTGAATCAGTCCCAGGCCTATCCCTAAGATCACTCATTATCGCCTTTCCTGCTTGGCGGCGTAATATTCAGTTCCGATCTTATAGTACTCATCCCAATCCGTAATCCTTACTGAAAACTTATTCTTTAAATCTATCTCATATGGATAATCACTCCCATATGGTTCAATAATAAATGTTTTATTTATATCTCTTGTGAATGGTGACTCTTTTTTAGCTATCGAGTCCATATCAAGCATAATCCTTTTACCGCCATCAACAAGAAATGCTGGAGAAATAATTTCATTCCCCTTTTTTATCTCCGCAACAAACCCATTCTGGACTCGCCCTTCGTCATCATGGATTACTGAAGTGTCTGTACCACTTCCTATTTTCACAAGTTCTGCAACTTTATCGCTATCACTGTTGGCTGGATTAATACGAACATAATATTCATCGCCTGTAGCATCAACATATACCCAATCTCCATTTTCAAGAAACTTATACATAGACTCATGGCCTATCTCTTCTTTAAAGAATTCTTCTCCGTTCTCTCCAAGACCAATAATCTTATTGATTTCTCTATGTTCAATTCCAGCATATCCACCTAGCTGGGAAACTTCCTGCAATGATTCCAAATATGTATTCTCATCATTAATACTCTTTTTATCTTTAGTCTCGAACTTCTGATATCCAAGTCTTACTGTTCCTGCGTCTTCAACACTAGTTATAGAAGAAGTTTCTTGTATCTTAGCAATTATATTGTTAACAGCAAGAGATTGCTCTTCAGGTGTCTTTGCCAAAAACTCTCTTGATCCCATCATGGTGTAAACCTGAGACCTTGCTAAAGTAATTTGTCCAGGGTTTAAAAGACTTTTATCATCTTTATCAGTCAGATTCGATATTTCTTTTACAAAATCATCAAGACCAGGCATTATTCCGTTATTACGATACCCTTCTTCAATTGTCATTAATGTTGCGGTTGGAATGACAGCATCCTTTGGTGAACCTTTAATGATATTATGAGTCTTTTCCACTCCTTCTTGTGGGGTTATAACTTGATTCTGTACATCTATATAAACGTCTGTAAGCTCCTTTGTTAACTCCTGAGTAGCTGTTAATCCACCAGGACCATCTCCTGTTCTAAAGAAGGCCTGCAAAGCAGATTTATCTGATAGTAATAAGTCCTCCTCTTTTTTAGCCATTTCATCATAAAGATTTAATTCACCACTTCTTATTCGCGGTGCCAAATTCGCTATCTCTTCTTTTGCTTTTGACGAGCGATACTTTTTGTCTCTTTCTGATTGATCCCGATTGGCCAGTATTTCTTCTTTAAGGGCCTCCCTTTGTCCATTAGTTATTGCTGGACGAACAAGATTACCATCTTCATCGTATACATCTGGAAAAGCCTTTGGATCATTAAGGACAGATAAAGCCCTATCATATCCTAATTTTGAAAGGTCGGTGCGGAAATTCTTCATATCAACTTCAGCGTATCTCTTTTGCCTTTTGTCCTCTGCAACGACATCACCATAAAGCATAACACCTGTTCCGGCCCCGGTACGGCCGGCATCTATTATTGAGTCAATCTCTGCCTTGCTTCCATTTAGAACGGCGGCCTCAAGGAGGTTTGTGTTTGCAAGTAGGGCATCATCAAACATTGCTTTTCCAGCCGCTGATACTATTTTAGCCCTTGTAGAGTTCTCCAACTCTTGCATTTGTTTATAATACACTTGATAAGCCGGCTTAGTAAGATCTTCTTGAGCTGCAGCCATATATGTATTAAATATTTCATCTGTCATTTTATCATAATCTTCTGGGTTTTCAGCCTGTAACATCTGAGCAATTTCTGACTGTAAAGAACCTTGGTCTTTTAACTGCCTATTAATTCCATTAGTCTGGTCATAAATCTTTGCACTTGAGTTGGCCAGCGCATTCCCATTATCATAAGCATTAGCAATAGTAGGAAAAGCTTGTCTTGCCATAGCCTCAACTATAGTTTTTGTTTTACTTGGCGATTCATTTTCCCATTCTGGCATCAGACTCTCATTGGTTATCTCAGGAGTAAGATTTGCCTCGACCCCTGCCATTGGACCTTTTGCTCCAAGAGTCTCCTTTTCAGGTATGGACTGAGGAGTTGACGTTAAATTCGCTGCTCCAGCTGCTTCTGCTCCAATACCAGCCGCCACAATGCCAGCTAGTTGCATGGTCATGTCGCCTACACCCCTCCATATTTGGTCAGTATACTGGTCGCGCCTCATACCTCCTCTCAGTCCAGATAGAGCGGCCATACTGATATATTCACCCGGGTGATATATTGCCTGCTGTCTTACTGCCCCCGAAGTTTGACGAACACCAGAGAGAACTTCCTTTTCATTATCCTCAAGTCTAAATTGCAAGTTGGTCCTCCTTCCCATAATACGCGTCTATATAAGCATTATATTCATCTTCAGGTTCTATTTCTTCAGCAGCCTCTTCATAAGCTGTAGCCTGTTCACCAAGAGTGGTAGCTAGTGTTGTATAACCTTCTGCCTTTGTTGAATAAATCCCAGCTTCTGATGCCGCATTAGATAGAGTTGTTTCTACGTCTGCAGCCGTGTTTGCTGCAGTCTGTGACTGCAGACCAGTTGCGCTTCCTGCCCCTGTCTGCCCGGTCGCAGCTAACATAGCGCTCTGCGAGCCAAGAGTCTTTGCTCCCTTAACTTTAATTTGCTCTGAAGCTTGCCTGCCTTGCTCCTGTATCTGTGCAGCAGACTGCGCGGCCTCAGATGCTAAAGTAGTATTCGTTGCGGCATCCATGAGAGCTTGGTTCTTTTTATAAATTAAATCATCTTTCTCTTTCTGGGCTATTTTCTCTCTATTTATAGCCTCAAGGCCAGCCATTCTATCTTCTTTTTCTCTTGATTTCTTAGCAAGAACAGCATTTGTTATTCCACCAAACCCAGGAATACTCCCCATGAAACCAAGTAATCCTCTCTCTACCGCTGCTTTATTCATATTATTCCCCTATTTCCACTTCTGCAATTATTGAAAGGACCGTAAACGGTAGCGGCCTGTCTTGTAATAGAATCAAATCTCCATCATATGAGGACCCTCCGCGAAATGGGATTTTAATTATTCCATTATTTAAATTGGGAGGATCGTCCAAAACCACTACCTCTGTTGTCGGTAAAGGATCTAAGCTCTCAAGCGTTTTACCAGCTTTGCCTCCGACTGAGTTATAAAGTTCTGCAGAAATCTTTGCAATTCTTTTTTGCTTATTCTTTGAGCCTGCAAAATTCATAGGGATTATATATGATGCATAAGTATGCCCTATCATTATCTTATTTCCATAACTAGATAGTTCTAAAACACCCCCAGCAGAAACAACAGCCTTTCCACCATCCCCGCCATCTATAGAATAATCTATCTCTTCGCCAGCAAACGTTGTTAATCCTGTCACACTATTAGAAACGGCAACGATCCTACCTGTATAATACACAATTGGAAAATCATCCATTAAAATATATTCATCTGTAACAACGTCTTTTAAATATATTCTATCAGTATGTGTTGGCAACGGCATCTCAGCTTTAAACATTTTATAGTCCAGCTCTTCAAACCCAGAATCATAAATCTTGACATAGCTGCCATCCATAATATCAAACCCACTCCCATAAAATGTATAAATTGTCGGTGAATAAAATGTATCTGGCCCAATAACAATTGGTCGAGCTTCTATATAGCCAATATCCATGTCAGGGCCTGCAAGATGTTTAATACTTTTATTTAAAAAATTATTATCTTTTATATCTAACGGGAAAAGGGTGTCCATAGATTCTAAATATGTTTCATGACTAAATATATCTTTCTCTGTTATTAACATAAGTGTTGAAGATTCCGGTCCATCGCTTATAAAGATATCTACTGTTTTCCCTTCAGTTATATGTGTAGCCCATGCAAGCATTCCAGATGACTGATCATATGTCATAGAAGCAAGATTCCCATCTTCAAGTAAAAGCCATAATATTGATTCAGGATTCTGCATATAAACAGCTTTCTTTATTCTTGACTGTGTAATATGTTCGGCATGTCCTAATAAATCTGGAGTAAGATAGGTTTCTGTATTGGCATTATATTGTGCCATTCTTATCTTTCGTTCACCTTTCTGTATATAAAAGACTTCCCCTCCCATGAGAAAACCCTGTTGCGAGCTGGCTCCATACGCTGAAGCCATCAGAGTAAAGGAGCTGGTCAGGGAAGTCATTAATTCCTGTCTTGATGATCTTGTTGCTATTCCGGCATCTGTTCCAAACACTAATGCTCCAATATTCTGCATCCACTCTACAGCAGAAGATCCTGATATTGAGACTCTTTTTTCATACGCATCTGCATCTGTTATTGGAGAACCAGGAGTTGGAAATGAATCATAATTTCCAGCTACTGTCCCATGATAAAGATCTGGATAATCTATAGATCCAGAAATTAAAAGCCGGCCTTCATAAATTGTACCACAGCCTGGATAGCCTCCAGCCACAAGAGGTGAAGTTGCCACGAATGGAGTTGTAAAAGCTGTTACATCAGGAGCCCATAAAGCAAGGGTAAAGGTTGTCCCTGTATAAGTTAAAACTGTAGGTTTCATTTCATTACAAAAGAAATAAATAGTATTATTGTTTATTACTGTTTTAATTTCAGGGAGATTAATTGCCAAAGTAGAAGGCCAAGGGAGTGCTGCATAAAGAGTCCATTCCATTTCAGGATCATAAATCCAACGTGTTTTATTAGTATGCTTATATACATTTATTTCAAAATGGTCGAGTATAAGAATATAATTTACATCTGGCGTTGGAGAAAATCCCATTCCAGCATAAACTGCTGTTCCTAATAATTTCTCTGTGACTATACCTGGCCTTCTTGTGACTCCACCTTGCGGAAGGACTATCATGTCTCGTATAGTCTTACATCCTTGGATGTATGATTTAATATCAACACGCCCCTGCAGCCGCGGACTTAACTCTCCTGAAATAAAGTTTGTTATATTATAATCTGTCAGCTTTCCCGATTTGCCCATTGTCCGACTCCCTCACCATATTCAGTGCCTTCATCTACCCCAAGACCGGCAAGTTTGTCTGCCATAAGAGCCTCAGCATAATAGGCTTGATAAATACTTTGCTGCTCTTTGGCTTTAGTATCGCTGCCAGCCAGCCCATAGGCTAATTTTGAGGCAATTAAAGCAGATAGGCTTGCAACAAAAACAGGAGACAATAACCCATAATTATCTATCTTGGAAACATATAACAAATCACAGGTATCATCATCTATAAGGATATAGCCCAATTCAATCGAATAAAGCTTATTTTTGTCATTGTTAATGTTGGATATTCTTATACTGTCACTCGGTAGTAAGTATTTATATGAGTATCCAAATGCTGGAGCATCGACTTCATAAGAAATCGATGCTCGTTTATGAGCAAAACACCAATCATGCCTGACAAGGATCTCTTCGAGTGACTGCTGAAAGAACGTTTCGGTCATTACTGCAGACTTCGTGGTTTCCCCATCGGAGGCCATAGGCTCTTCGCCAAGTGACTGAAGGGCCATATTTTTGATTTCAAGTTTGCTCGCCATAATTAGAATGCATCCTCAATCATTGGATCTACATCATTGACGATAGTCTCAACTTCTACTGCTGCAGAGTTAAGATCTTTTTTCTTTCCACCGCCTTCAAGTTTTGCCAGCTTCAGCTTCAACTCGGCATTTTCCGCTTCCAGAGATTTAGATTTACCCTCAATCTCTTTAATTTCTGCCTTCAGCTTCTTCCCAACCTCTTTTGCGTCTTTCAAGGTTTCTCTGGATAGATAGAATCGCTTATCGCTGATTTCTTCTATCTTGTCCAACCGGACTCCACCAATTTCAAAACAATACCTGAGATTGTAATCTATCTCAGACAGGTCTGCTTCATCCCCAACTTCAAATAGTTTTGTGCCGGGAAAATTCGGTTCGATACAAATCGCTTTTGTTTCCATAAAAACTCCTTATTTAATAACCAAATACGACAGGTGTGTCGTATTTAGTGTGACTAAAGTCTCTGCAGTCCTACTAAATACGACACGTGTGTCGTATTTGAAAAGGGTGGATTACTCCACCCCTTAATTTATCTTGGTGCTACCCAACCCGATATATTACCGGCGGTAGCAGTACCAACGGCTGTTCTGTAAAGCTGAAGATACCTGCTTAATCCAGAGAATTTAATCTCTTTATGAAGACCGGCCTTGAGGCTGGCAGTTAGAATTGCTTCTGTCGTGCCTTTTGCCACGTAAGTGCCGCCTTCAGTGGCACAAGTTCTCACAGCAAAGGCCTGTGAAGTTCCTGCGGCATAGTCAGTAGTCACGACTACGTGAGCCACAAGCTCATTACCGACAGAAGCGTCATACTCAGCTCCGAGGTCAATGATATCACCAACCTGGCCCGAAGCCCCTACTGATTCCAGTTCTTTTGCGAAAGTATTTTTAACATCAGTTATCATAGCTTCCTCCTTACGCTACACAGTCGGTTTCTGCGTTGGTGATTTTGTCAATCATCCTAAGCGGCCGGCCACGGAAAGCGATTACATCTTCGCCCCATACATTCTTCGTACTGTAATCCACGTTAGTCTTGTCCTTTGCGTTGATTTCAAACTGAGAAAGCATGGTGTCGTTCATGTAAATCATTGCGCCTGCACCCTTCATAGGCATCTTATTAAGAGCCTGGATGAGGACGTTGTCAATATTGTTTGTAGATACGTCTACCGTTGAATCAATTCTGCCGAGTCTCTGGATGCATCTATCATCATGGATACATAAGCCAGTGTCCCAAGTGAACTTAGTCTGGTATGCATCATAAGGATTGCGGTTAGCATCAAGAACAACTCGCTTACCCTTATCATCGGTCTGGAGGCCAATTTTAGAGTTACGAGGATGGATAAAATGTACTTTGGTTGAACCCCACTGTACTATCCACATTGATGTCATATTAGCTGAGCCCCCACCGTCCCATACATTGGCACTATCAGAGATATCGAAATATCTTGATGCTATGCCATTGAATGATTTCGGGTTGGTTCCAAGGTTTCCATAGACAAATGCTGACGCATGAGTCTTTCCGATACCTGAAACAAAAGCCAGGTCTTCGTCAGAACGGAATTTTGCTTTGTCTGGTGCAAGATCAACGAGCTTCGCGTCAACCTGTGACCAGGCTTCGATCATTCCCATTCCTTCTTCTACCTGTTTTACTATACTACGCTCAACTTCAGTTCCCTCATTGAGGGCCCTCCATGAGCCGGTCGGTTCGGATACTCTCTGATTGAAAGTATTTAATGTGGTGCCGTTTGCTTCAACATGAGCCGCATCGCGCATATAATCGTTCTCTTCCGAGAGGACTTCCGCAATGGTCAGCATGTTGTTGTTGTTCATGCGTTTTGCAAGATCTATAAGCGTTAGGCTGCCGCTTGTAATAGTTGCCATAAAAATCTCCTAAAAGGTTTTCTCTGACAATTCCGTTTCGCAGCAGCCCTTACCCTTATGGTTGGGGGAACAGGCCGTTTCGGGTCTTGTTATTCTATTGTTGTGTAAGTGAGCTGTCCAGTCTTATTCTGATTAGGAATAATCCCGCCGTTTCCGTCAAGCAGGGTATCGTCGGTAAAGAATCGGCCAAACTCAGAAAGAACCCGAATCAACACAGCATTATCGCCATATGACGGATTCTCCATGAGCTTTCTTACCCCCTTGATTCCGGCTTTTTCAAGCCCATCAGCGGCGGCATTATACCGAGCCCAACCTTCTTTATATTCTTTCTCGCTGGGCCAAAGGTCCTGGAGCATCTTCACTGAAGCATCCCGGCGTTCAAGAATAAAATCAGACTGAGCTTTCTTATCCGCAGCAACGGACTTAACCATTGCCTCGAACTGCTCTTGGGTCGCGGATATTGCAGCAGCATTTGCTTGCAATGTCTCAACTTCTTCTGGTTCTAATGATACACCATCCACCTCTGAATTGTCCAGCAATTTATAGGTTTCTGGCACTTCAGGAGCCTTAACCGGTGGATTAGCAGTTAATTCAGTAATTTCTGCTCTACTTTTCTTTAGAGATTCCATTACTGAGGTAATATCAGTAAAATCCTTAAAGAACTCATCAGTCTTAAAATCGCCCCTGGCTTGAGCCTGGTATGGATGCGGTTCGTAAGCGGGCGGGGTTTCAGGCGGTGGATCTGCTGGTGGATCTGCTGGTAGATCTGCCGGCGGATCTGCCGGTGGCTCTGCCCCCCCACCATCTTTATCAAAGCAAATCAAGTCAAATAGTTCTCTTCCTAATCTAATCATCTATCTCTCCTTTTATTGGACTGGCAATTCTTAGAAGAGCCTCTACAATTTTCTCTTCATTGCCGGGGAGCCATATCCCCATCATGGCCAACTTACGCTTAGCCATATTACATAAGACAACCTCTTCCTCCGTCTGGGTTTCCCGGAAGAAACAGTGCCCTACAAGTTCAAGAATAAGCGCATGCTTTCCATACTGCGTTTTATGTGCAGCCCGAAGTTCTTCTTCTCTAATTCTTTGAAGATTATCATCAACATAAGCGGGTCCTCCGACACGCCCATCTTCTCTAAACCATTGGTTGAGTAGGTTCGCCACCTGTCATCTCCTGTGCTTTTGCAAAACCTGGAAGAGCTTTACCCATGACCTCGGTTTGCTCAAGGCTCTGCTGCCTTTGGGCCTCTTCCTGAGCCTTGGCTTGTTCAGCTTTCAGCTCTCTGTCTGTCTTAATTGCTTCTGCTGGAAAGTTATAAGCCTCCATTAAATAAGCAACTAACTCATCAAACTTAATTTTCGCTCCAGACTGCGGGAATTGCTGGAAAACCGGCTGTAGTTCCTGGAAGGCTCTTGTAACCTGTTGTCCTTTTGCGAGTCGTTCCTGAAGCATCGCCAAAGGACCAGTATGTATAATCTCAAGAGCTTCACCACCAAGTCCTGTAGGTGGAGGAGGTATTCGGCCTTCTGCCATTTCCTGTCTAAACATCCCCTCAATAATTCCATCCGGACCATCTGTTAAGAATTTCGCAATGGGGACTCCAATTAACGCAACCTTTTCTGACTGCCGCTCCATTACCTCAACAGTAGTCATTCTCTGAGTTAACTGGTTAAGCATCTTGAAAAAGTCTACAAAGAAGTGATCCTGCAGTTCCCCTTTCTTCTTCTCCCATATCCCGTCAGCATAGGGGATTTGTGAAGGGCCCTGATGAGGTTTTACTATTCTACTCGCATCTGAATAATAATTTACACCCCTCGGATAGTTGTGCACCTTCCCTTTCATCTCAACCGGCACATCGATAGGTGGTTCTATCATCATCTGGCCAGCTTTCAACATAGACTTTGCCATTTCATTAATCCCTCTTGCATCAGGGAGGGCGATGTCGGCCGGCGTTCGTGGATAAGTCTCTTCAGAGTTTAAATGCCAGTTCCATATTGAATAAGGGAAATCATCGTATCCTTGCTCAGAGAGAACCCCTTCTTCTCCAAGTAATTGGTAAACTGATACATATTTCTTTCCTATACTTGCCCATTTTCCATCAGTAGATGGATATACAGAATGAAGAACCTGCACCATTTCATACTGAGTCTCTGCCCCCTCAGCCATTGATCTATATGATTCAGGTAAAACTTCTACTCCGAAACGCGCTTTAAGATTTCTAAGGGACTCTTTAAACACCCTATTTAAGGTGTCGTTCTCCATATATGCATTTAATGAGGTATAACATTCCCCTATGCCACGGGCAGAGAATACATACCGATTTTCCTCAACATTCTTTTCTCTATAAAGAATACCCGGTCCAACGGTCCATCCTTGCTCAACGTAGGCCGGAAGCACGTTGTAAAAGTTTGAATTGTTTATGCATCCGTATAAGTGGATTGTTGCATGTTGTAACCATTTCTTTACTTCAAGATCTTTCATTGCATGCCGGTCAACTGTTGAAATATGCATCCATGGAGCCGACTGATTCATGGTATATCCTATCGTTCCGTTAGTAGCGATGCTCACCGCTGAAAGTGTCGTTGAATCGAAAAGTTCGGCTGTCAGCTCTTTACCTTTTTCAGGGTCTTCTGATTCCAGCCTTGGGGCTAAATGCGGAGCAAAATACTTCGCTTTTTCCTTCATACCATCAATATACTCATCCTTTTCTTCAACAAGTACAGCGTGGCGGCGTTCTAATATTTTTCCGAGTTCTTCGTTCATCTGTCAAACAACCCATATAAATTATCATCAATCATTCCAGTGACCTCTTGCCCAAACATTCTCTGAATAATTTTAACAGCACTCATTGTCTTTTCATCCAAAACACCAGTAGCTTTATCAACATCATATCCACCAGCAATAAGACCTTCTTGAACTTTCTTTATTTTGTCTGCCTCAAAGTCTGTGCGATGATCACTAGCGGCTGCATACTCCATCTGCCGGCCTTCCGGCTGCTCAACAGAACCTTGAACTTCTTCTCCATTGCTGGCTGCAAGCGTCTCCGGCTCCTTCTTAGATTCTTCTGCGGCCAATGTCTTTTCATCATACCTTTCTTGCTTCCACTGGCGCATTTCTGCATCAACAGCTTCTTCAACTGTAGGCAAATCAGCCTGGTCAGGAGAAAACATTCCTTTAATCCGGGCTACCAGACCATCTTTCTTTTTCTTGTTTGGATTAGCATATTGTCCTTTTTCTATAACCCGGTCTATAGCCTTAACTATCTCCGCTTGTTTCTCATTAGTCCATTCTCCCATTCTTCCCCTCCAACTCGATTATATACTCCTTGAGTTCTTTTACAGATAATGGCGTAAGCCCATTCTGTAAACGATCGTTTAACTTCTCGAACTCTTTGAAGATCCTCGCAATCTTCAGGTTCTGAATCTTTTCAACCTTCATAAGGACTCCAATCCTTTTCATCATGCTCTATGGATTCGTCGATGTCAACAATCTTGTCGCTGAAAGGCTTTTTGCCAGTAGGGAATGGTTGGTATATATCATCATCAAGCAATCTTGCAAGGCCATCAAGCATATCGTCATGCCCTCCAAACGGAAAAGGAATAAACTCTTCGTCTACAAACTCTTCTATAGCGTCTACATATTTCCCCTCCCAATTTACATAGGAGACTTTTTTAGGGAAAAAGATTCTCCCCTGCTCAAATACCGGCACAAGACGCAAAATCCTGTCTATTTTCCCAAGCTTTCCACCCAATCTGGTTATATTAAACCTATAATTGGCCCGATCCATCTCCCCTTCGATATGTTCAACATCTGACTGCATCCCATATTCTTCATATCCTACCTGTATTTGGTCGATAGAATGGTTAGAATACCGCTCATGTAACAACATCAGCTTCTTAGAGCGCTGCGTTAAATTCATTTTATCACGAACTACATCAATTACATAGTAATTCTTATCAGCCCCCTTACCAATTACCCACATTACAGTGTAATCTGACTTCTTTTTCTTCTTTGAAGCTGGATCAACCAGGATTACTATGTTTAAATTAGAGAAATTATTGGCATTCCAGGTCTTTATCCAGAGTTTATCAAACCCCTGCTGCCCCTCATGTGATGGATTTAACAACATCTGACAAGCAAAAGTATACGGCCCTTGATTTTTCCTCTTAACAGCAAGCGCTTCCCGGGTCATAAAAACCGGATTTCCGGTAATAGTACCATCATCTGTCGCTGGATAGAACCGCGGCTTAATAACTCCCTTCTTAATTATCTCTGAATAGGTCTCCGCATGGTGATATATAGTCCCCTCATACCACTGATGACCACCATCTCGTCCTAAGGACTGAGATAGCTCCCAGGCTGAAGTTGTCTTCAGGATCATCTCAGTAGTCAATACAGATGAATCAGTTACAACATCATTATAAATCATCAACATAAAATGCTTTGAAGTCGGCTGCCCATCAGTTAATCCATGAGCCTCAATAGTCTTCTCATTCGGATTTGTCTTCCGTTTCACGGTAATCCCGGCCTCTTTCGACCAGGCAAACCCATACTTCCGAGCATATCTAATAGGTTCATCCCAAAATATTTCCGGAAATAACCATTGTAATAACTTATTTTTCTCCATCTCAACTTTTATCATCGACAAGAAAGCCCTCGCAATAGATTTGTTAAATGAAAAAATCCCTATCGTAATCTCAGGATTCTTGGATATTTCCTGTATAGAACCAGCATAAGTAATAATCGTACTCTTATAATGCTCACGGGCCCATAAATCTAACCGTTCATTCGGATCAGCTTCAACCTCGCGGCATCGGGTATAACACCAATCATTATCAGCATCCTTCCTTTTTAAAATATACACCAACAAAAAAAACCGGTCCTCTCGAACCAATTTTCTCATTGCCTCCCACTTTATACCTTTCTCTTCAGCTGACTTCAAGATCCTAGTGTAGTATTGATGGGTTTCAATTCTTGTCATTATTCAAAAATATCCCTTAAAAGGACTTTATGGCTCTCTAAAGCTGCTTTAAACGCTTTTTTTATTTTAAAGAAACTCATCTCTCTAATTGACTCAAAATCCTTTTCAAAAAGCTCTTCACGCATTCGCAATTTTGTAATTCGAAACTCTAAACTCTCATTCAGACCTTCAAGCCTAGTGTTCTCTTTCCGCAGACTATCCAATTCAAGAACATCCCTGCCCTCAAGAACATCCCTGCCTTCAAGAATTTCCTTTATCCTCTCCATCCCATCCTCATGACACATAATCTGATGCCGGATATCGCCACTCCATATAGAGATCGTTTTATAATCTTTTTTGATTGCCTCAAAATGCTCTCGAAGCCTCGCAACTTCTGCAGCCAAATTCTTCGCGACTTCTGCCGATAACGATACAGACAAAATACCATCAAGGTTTAAAATCTTTTCCAATGGACTCATTTAATATCTCCTTTTTTTTTGGCCTTTTTAATAGCCTTCTTGTTCTTAGAATGCTTCTGGGCCTTCATCATCTTAACAACTTTTTTCCGGTCATCAGGCGATAGAGATAGGAACTCTCGCATAAGCTCTATATCGTTTACCTGAATATTTGTAATTGATAAAGGTCCAACCTCATCAAGTGCTGCCGTAAAATTTTTCACAATCTCACGACGATTAACCTCTATCAACGAATCTTCCATAAAAACTCCTTCATTCCTCCTCCAGGCAAAAAATCCAAGTTTCAGAATCTTTTGAATAACCAACATGAATCTCCCGGTCTTCATACACCAACCTGTTAAGCTTAATATCTTCACGCTTAACACAAGACTCAAGCTCTTCACCAATTTCCACTCTCCTCACAAAAGGTGCTTCTCTGTGAGCCATACTGTAATGATCAAGTTGTGGATGAACAAATTTTACATGCGGCCTGTCAGGATAAAGACGTTCCAGATCGTTAATATGCCTATCAATCAAAGAATCAATCTGGTTTTGGGTCTTCTCAATAAGAGTACAATACCTCTTAATAAGATCATCTTTCTGGGCAATAGACGCTTTTAATCTTTTCCTAGATATCCATTCCATTTATCTTCTCCAACAAAACCTTCTCACAGCATTCTAACCAACTAAAAAACTCTTCCTTTTGTTCTTTAGAAAGAGGAGCATGCAATTTTATTTCTAAAGAAAAAGCCGGAGGCTCGATTTTATCTTTTTCAATATAAGCAGGATCACTCAAAAAAGGCCCATCATCAATATCACGAGTCCCCATATCATCACTCCGATCATCAGGTATAAAATCTTTCTTCTCGATAGGTTTATCCCAGCTCGAAATTTTATTTTCCATTCTCCCAATATCAATCATCTCACTAATCGGCCTCTCCACCCATAAATCCGGGCTATCAAAGAGCGCAAGCTCTCGACGCAACTTCCTACGCCTCTCAAAACTCTTCCCACCTTTCCCAGAGTACCTATCAAAACACTCATCCGTAATCGCATTCCGCATAGATACTCCAACAAAACTCTCTCGTCGCAACTTTTTCCAAATCTTCCGCTTAGTAACAATCCAGGGCATTCTAACCATCCTCTAGACTCATGAAAGCCTATTCCTAAAATTTACCGTGACACCATAGAGGGCTTAGTATCAATTTGCGACCCCTGGGGTTGGGGGAGGGAGGGTGCAAGGTGGCTTCAAAAGCGATCCGTTTCTGTAGGTACGGATGCGCATCTGTACTCGCTACGCTCGCCTGTTCGTCGGAACAGGTCCTCCTCTACTCAAATACTCTCTAGCCTCATCCCATAACTTAACATATACTTAAGTCTCTGTAGTCACACTAAATACGACACGTGTGTCGTATTTGAAAACGACACTATATGTGGATTACAACCCCAAATCAGCGAATTTACTGCCTTCCACTACCTTATTGACCTGCATTGGAGCCCCAACCGCGGTCGCTACCGCTCCGCTATCTGGAGGGTTAGTAACTTCCAATAGCTCCTGCTTGAATACATCGTTAAGATGCTCTTGCACCTCTAATGGAGTCACATCCTTCTCTCCGCCGCTTGCGGCCTGCAGCATCCCATCATTGCCATGTAATGAATACAGCTTGCTTAACTCTATCCGGGCTCTCAAAGCGACTGTCCAATCCTTCTCCTCAATAGCCTTACTGTATATGTATCTAAGGTCCGTAGCAGCCTCACATTTCAGCATTGCACGCGTTTGAGTGCTCTCTTCTATCAATTGTATGCGTGCCTTTTTAATGTAACTGTCTATGGTGCCTACACTTACTCGCCATTCTGCATGTTGGTCTCTGATGTACTCGATTATCTGAGATCTCTTATTCTTGGTTGCTAATTTTTCCTTAAGAATATCGAGTCTATCTTGTACTCTGGCGGAGACTGCTCTATCCCGTTTTTGTATTTCCTCGCTCATGTATGATATTGTACTTGTTAAGCATATTGGTTGTAAAGCTTATAGTTAGTAATAAGTGTTAATATATGAGTAATTGCAGCTTTTTTAGCCCTGATTTGGTGTTTATATCAATATTGGTATTGATTGTATGTATATATGTGAGCTTTTTGATAGTGTCTTGTGGTCTCTGACTCATGTATAGAATAGCTTTAGTTGATATTTGATAGTGTTATTATAAGATATATGACCGCCTACCGGCGGTCAGGAGGATATAACAGTATGACTGAGGATGAACAGTATGAAGAAGACATGGTTGAATGTTCTTTAGAATATGATGAAGTTACATGGGATGTCGGTCCTATCAACATATATGAAGATGAAGACAGGATTGACTTTGAGCGAAGACGTGGTAATGAACGGAGGTATTAAAGATGGCTCTGAGTAACTACACAGAGGAGCAGTTTAGGTTAGACCTCGCTCGGTCAGCCTTGCGTCCGGTTAAGACTGTATCACTCACAGATATCATTCGTGAGATTAAGCCAGACATGGATCGGGCTAAGATGTTCGACAATGAGCCTGATTTTGAAATTAGGTTTGGTTGATATGGACGTTGCGGTGTGGACACCGCC
>Ga0209633_10000895_pt1 | contig 32801 bp, 29 predicted proteins | sample Cruoilmetagenom1_FD_187290 | JGI IMG/M metagenome (GOLD analysis project Ga0209633, IMG submission 187290) | Oil polluted marine microbial communities from Coal Oil Point, Santa Barbara, California, USA - Sample 1 (SPAdes) (version 2) | ecosystem: Environmental > Aquatic > Marine > Oil seeps ... | reverse complement strand
CGAAACTGAATCGAAAACAGCATCTACCGCCACACCGGATAATCTTTTTTGTTCTTCTAAAGGAATGCCTAATTTTTCAAATGTTGCCAATAATTCCGGATCAACTTCATTTAAACTTTCTAATTCAGGTTTTTGTTTTGGAGCTGCATAATATCGCAGGTTTTGATAATCGATATTCTCATATTCAACTTTTGCCCATTCAGGTTCTTTCATTGTTAACCAGTGTTTATATGCTTTTAATCTCCATTCGGTCATCCATTCCGGTTCATTTTTCTTTGCAGAAATTTTTCTAACTATTTCTTCATTCAATCCCTTTGGAAATTCATCTTGTTCAATATCCGTAACAAATCCCCATTTATATTCCGACTCGGTATGGTCTTCAATTATCTGAATATCTTCACGAGGTTCTTCACTCATTACTTCTCCGTTTTAAATTTATATGTGAAACGTAAATAATCTTGACAAAAAAGTCAAGATTATAAATAAAGTTCGATTTATGTTTTAAAAAGTCAGATATTAGCCCGATTTTTAATGTTTTTTACTATTATAAAGAAATATTTTTTATGTTCTTTGTCGTAGAATTTCGAAAAGTAAAACACCTGCCGCAACAGATACATTAAGACTTTGGATTTTTCCTTTCATTGGAATTTCTGCGAGGAAATCGCACTTTTCTGAAATTAGATGTCGTATTCCTTTTTCTTCATTGCCGAGTATTAAAGCGATCGGTTGTTTGTAATCAATTGAAGTATAATTTTGCGAATTACCTAATTTGGATCCCACAATCCAATAACCACTTTGTTTCAAAATATCTATTGTAGGAATTAAGTTATTTACCTGTGCAATTTTCATGTGGCTTACTGCACCGGCAGATGTTTTTTCAACTGTGTTAGTAATCGAAGCACTATTCCTAATTGTAGTAATAATACCATTAACTCCTGAACATTCTGCTGTCCTAATAATTGCGCCTAAATTATGCGGATCTTGAATTGAGTCTAGCAAAAGGAGAAGCGGGAAATTTGATTCTTCAGCCACAAGTAATATTTCATCAATTTCTGAATAATTAAAAGTACTTTTACGAGCAATTATGCCTTGTGTATTTTTACCATCAGAATGTACAGCAAATTTTTGTGGAGATAATTGAGTTAATTTCACACCATTTTTTTTTGCTAATTTTTTTATCTGCTCAATTATTGATCCGTGCTGACCATATTGGAGATAAATCTGGTCGATATTAGCTTGTGATTTTAAAGCTTCTAAAACCGGTTTTCTACCAATGATTTTTTGCATAAACTTGTACGAAGATTTTTAGAAATTTGAATACTAAATAAAATAGGATTTGTCATTCTGAGGAGATCGGCAATTTACGATCGACGTGAGAATCTTATATTATGAGATTTCTCGCTACACTCGAACTTGCCTGACGGCAGTCAGGAATGACAATATTATTTTATTTCTGAGATAACTTTGTCTAGGTGATCTAATTTAATTAATTTCTGAGCTCCGGTTTCCATATTCTTCAATTGCAGTTGGCCATTTTCATATTCTTCTCCACCGATAAAAAGAACGAAACGAGAATTATATTTATTTGCTTCTCGCATTTGAGCTTTTACACTTCTTGATAAATAATCAAACTCAACTTGCAAGTCATTTCCTCTTAAGTAAGATGATATTTCAAAAACCTTTGAATCTAGACTTTTATCAATTCTAACCAAATATATATCAATTGGTTTTTCTTTTGTTATAAACGCATTTTCTGATTTACAGGCTATAAGAATACGTTCTATTCCTGCTGCAAATCCAACTGCCGGTGTTTGCGGTCCACCTAATTGTTCTACCAGTAGATTATATCGGCCGCCGCCGCATAATGCGCTTTGAGCACCAACTTGTGAACTTATAATTTCAAATGTAGTGTGAGTATAATAATCTAATCCTCTAACCAGTTTTGGATCAACAATAAAAGGGATATTTGCTAATGTTAACAACTCCTTAACTTTTAAAAAGTGGTTTAAACTTTCTTCTCCTAGAAAATCTAAAATTGACGGAGCTTCTTTTAACAATTCTTGATCACCTCTATTTTTACTATCCAATATTCTCAAAACATTTGTATCTAATCTTTTTTGGCTATCCTCGGATAATTGATCTTTTTTATCAAATGCAAACTCTTTTAATGCTTTTGAAAAGCTGGTTCGTTCCTCTGAAATTCCAAGTGAATTAATAACTACTTTTATCTCTTTTAATCCAATATTTTTTAGAATATTATATGCCACTTGAATTACTTCGGTATCTAAAGCAGGATTATGACTTCCAATGGCCTCTATCCCAAATTGATGAAATTGTCTTAGTCTTCCAGCTTGCGGACGTTCTTGTCTGAACATTGGAGAGATGTAAAATAATTTATTTAAGCCCGATTGTTTTCCAAGAGAATGCTCGATAAAAGCTCTAACTACAGATGCAGTCATTTCAGGCTTTAATGTCACATTATTTTCGCTCCTATCACTGAAAGAGTACATTTCCTTGCTAACAATATCCGTACTTTCCCCAATTCCGCGTGAAAAAAGTGCCGTCTCCTCAAAAATAGGAGTTCTAACCTCTCTGTAATTGAAGAGTCTCATTTGATCATAGACTATTTGTGATAAATAATTCCATTTAATAACCTCTTCTGGAAGAATATCGTTTGTCCCTTTTATAGCTTTTATCATATTTTTAGCAATATTAAGTTGATAGCTGATTAGTTAATACAGGAAGAATATTTTTGGTTATAATATTTAGAAAAATAATTATTTATGAAATATTGCTTTCTTCTGCCTCAAATATGGAATAAATTTCTTCAGACGTAGTTGCAGCATTTAATTTATCCCTTACATCACTTTTATTCATTAATAATGATATCCTGCTCAATAATTTAATATGAGGAGCAACTAAATTATCCCTGCCAATTAGTAAGAAAACTAAATTAACAGGATTTCCATCAAGCGCTTCAAAATCAATAGGCGATTTAGTTTTACCAAAAGCAGCCAAAATTTCTGTAACTCTGTTTGTTTTACAGTGTGGAATGCCAAAGCCGTGTCCAACTCCGGTAGACATTATTTTTTCTCTTTCCATTACGGAATTCTTTACATCTTTTAAATCAATAATTCTTGGGTCGTCTTTGTAAAGATTTAACAATTCATCGATTGCACCTTCTTTTGTAGTAGCTTTTAATTCTGAAATTATTGCCGATGGATTCAGTACTTCGCAGATTTTCATTTATTCTATTATCCTTAACAAAAAAGTAAAAAAATTAAGATACAAAGTTAACAAAGCAAGAAAGCATTTCCAATTATGAAAAAATAATATATGAGATTCTAAACTCCGATTTTACTTGCACAGTGCATTTCATTAAGCTAATTTTTAGCATAAAATATTTTAAAAGTTTTCGAGGTAAGAATGGATATTCTAAACAAAACTGTACTGGTTCTGGGAGCGTGGGGGCTGGTTGGCAATGCGATTACAAGAAAATTGTTAACCGAAAAACCTAAACGTATTATTGTGACTTCATTAAAAAAAGAAGAAGCGGAATCTTATGCTGAACAATTAAGCAAAGAATTTCCTGAGCTAGGGGAAGATTATTTCATCCCTTGGTGGGGGAATGTGTTTGTAAGAAATGATTTTAAGGATACCGATAGATTTGAAATTCTAAACGATCCTAATAAGAGAAAAATACTGATGAAAGATATAATGGAAGAAATGACACCCGATGTTCTTCAAGCTTCCTCATTATATCAATTAATTACCACTCACAAGCCGGATATTATAGTAGACAGTATAAATTCTGCGACTGGAATTGCTTATCAAGATGTTTATACTACATACCATACAATTACGAAAACCATTGAGAATAATCCCTCAAAAGAGGCATTAGCTGCTGAAACAGAAAAATTATTGTGTACACAATATATCCCACAATTAATTCGCCATATTCAACTATTATATAATTCAATGAATGAGGCAAAAACTAAAATTTATGTTAAGATTGGAACAAGCGGAACTGGCGGAATGGGATTAAATATTCCGTATACTCATAGTGAAGAAAAACCATCAAGAGTATTGCTGAGTAAGTCTTCTGTTGCCGGGGCTCATACTTTGTTGTTATTTTTAATGGGAAGAACTCCAGAGGGGGCAATAACAAAAGAAATTAAGCCAACAGGTGCTATAGCCTGGAAGCGAATTACCTATGATGAAATTACAAAACGAGGGAAACCGATAGAACTCGTTGATCCGTCACTGGACAATATTATGAAACTTGAAGATGAATTAGTATTAAATCTTGAAGAAAAATATAAAACAACCGGGCAAAATCTGAAGTCAGTATTTATTGATACCGGTGAAAATGGCACTTTTTCGAGAGGTGAGTTTGAAGCAATATCTGCTCAAGGTCAAATGGAGTATGTGACACCGGAAGAAATTGCCGACGATACGATATTTGAAATAAAAGGCGGAAATACTGGTCATGATATTATAAATGCTCTTGATAATGCAACATTAGAACCAACTTACAGAGCAGGTTATTTGCAGCATTCTGCCGTAGAGAAATTGGAAGAATTAGAAGAGCTTCATGGTGTTAGCAGTGTGGCGTTCGAATTATTAGGACCACCAAGACTATCTAAACTATTGCATGAACTAAATCTTATTAAAAAGGTTGCTAAAGAAATGCAGAATATTGTTAAGATGGACGCTGCCCAGCTTTCCAATGATATTTACAATTTGTTGCTGGAAAACGACCAATTGAGAAGTGAAATCATTTCGATAGGAATTCCTATATTGATGGCGGATGGCAAATCTTTATTAAGAGGTAATGAAATGAAAATACCGCCTTTCCGAGGTGAAAATAAATTAAAAATAACAGACGACAATATTGATTTATGGGCCAACGATGGATGGGTTGATTTAAGAATAGAAAATATGGAATTTTGGAAAAATAGAATACAAGCTATTATTGATGAAGCGAATAATATTAGTGTAGAGGACACGAGTTCTCTTCATGTGCGGACTAAAAAATATTGGAATAATTTCAAGCATATTGATATTGGTAAAGTGGTGAGCTGGATCTTCATTCATGAAGAAAAAGGCAAAAGAATGAAATCATAATAAATGAATTTTGATTCACAAATATTAAACAAAGATCACCTAAAAATTATCATAACAGATTCCGGTTTAGGTGGTCTTTCCGTACAAGCAATCTTGGATAAAGAGTTACGAAAAAGAAAAATAAAGCCTCACGTTGAATTAATTTTCTACAACTCTCTGGCATCACACAATTACGGTTACAATACAATGAGTGACGAAGAGGAGAAAATTCGCGTATTTGATTTAGCACTTGAGGGGATGTTAAAATTTAAGCCGGATTTAATTTTAATTGCCTGCAATACTCTTTCCGTAATTTACCCTAAAACAAATTTTTCTAAAAAATATGACATACCAATACTTGGAATTATAGAATCCGGTATCGATTTAATTATCCAAAATATTAATTATGATAAAGATTATGCAGTTATGTTATTTGGAACTGAAACTACAATTTCTTCGAAAATTCATCTTGATAAATTAATTGAGAAAGGATTAAATCCAAGTAATATATTTTCTCAATCGTGCAAAGATTTAGAGAGTGAAATACAAATAGCTCCTACCTCAAAAAATGTGAAACATTTATTAACAAAATACATAAATGAAATCCGCAATAACTGCATCATGAATAAAAATAAATATGCGGTATTTTGCTGCACTCATTATGGATATAGTGAAAAATTATTTCAAGAAGTATTAAATGAAATCTTTGGTTCAGAAGTAACAATTCTTAATCCTAATAAATATGTGGCGCACTCTATTGCATCTGGATTTAGTGAAAATTCAAATTCTGAGCCAAGAATAAAAAATTTTGTTTACTCGAAAGTAGATATTTCGAAAAAAGAAATAAATCTTCTTGGCTCGTTATTGGCAATTGATTCGTCACAAACTGCAGAAGCTTTTAAAAATTATCAAAACGATACCGAACTTTTTAAATATTAAAAGTTCGGAGTAAATTTCTTGCCTTTATGGAAATCACACATAATTTTAGCCGCTTCAGCTGGATCATCAGTAATTGAAAATAAATCTAAATCTTCCGGACTAATGTAGTTTTTCTTTAATTGGTGTTCCTTTACCCAGTCAATTAATGGATTCCAAAATTCTGTACCCATAAATACGATAGGAACTTTATTTGTTTTTCCTGTCTGAATAAGTGTTAAAACTTCAAATCCTTCATCAACGGTTCCAAATCCACCCGGCATTAAAATGTAGCCTTGTGCATATTTAAAAAACATTAATTTTCTCACAAAGAAATAACGAAAATTCAATAATTTATCTGAATCAATATATGAATTAGCACTTTGTTCAAAAGGAAGTTCAATATTAATTCCTGTTGAACTGCCTTTTGCATCCATAGCACCTTTATTTCCGGCCTCCATAATTCCTGGTCCGCCACCGGTTGTAACTCCAAACCCTTTATTAACAAGCTCTTTTGCAACATCTTCGGTTAATTTATAATATTTTTCTTCCGGTTTTGTTCTCGCTGAGCCGAAAATCAGTACACTAGGTTTTATTTTAGCCATGGTTTCAAAACCTTCAACAAATTCCGACATTATTCTGAATACTCTCCATAAATCTTCTTGCGAGTTTTGTAATTGTTCAGATATTTCCAAATTATTATTATTTTCCATTAATTCTCCTTAATACAGTAAATTGAATATTTTGATATTAAGAAAATAAAATAACATATTTTTTTGAAAATCACTTTGGGATTACCTTGACAAAATTATCTCATTTTATTAAAGTTGTTTAGTATTAAAAATTTGATAATATGAAAAAACTTCTTTTAATTTTCTTTTCCATTTCGATCTTCTTAAGTAATTGTGCTAGTATCAAACATGCTTACAAACAAGTAATTACAACCATATTAGAAAAAGATGCAAACTTTTGGAGTATTGAAGAGTGTAATAAGGTTCTCAAGTTTTATAGTGCCGATAATAAAACAAATCATATCTTTAGCTCCGTACCTTCTAAAAGGAAGGTACTCATTAAGACAATGCCCTTAAATAAAAATACGATCAGTGCGCTTTCAAGAAAAGAAGTTATAGAAAAACGTTTAGAAGATGAAAAATTCTTTGAAATTTTGGATTCGTATCTTAATGAATATACAAGTTTTAGATACGACCAAAACGAAAATAAAATAGTTGAAGCCGATACTAATTATTCAAAAGGATATTCATTTAATGTTTATTTTGAGAATGTCAGTGATCCATACGAACCTATATTTCTTGAAGATGGATACTCCTACTTTTTTTTGGAAAATTTAAGTGGAGATTATAGCCGAGTTACAGAAGTATCCGGCATGTTTGTAGAAGAATATTTGCAATTGGATGGCTACTTAAGTGCCGTGCTTACGTTTTCACCTTTTTCATCAACTGGCAAAAGAATATTTTTTAATAAAAATTTAGATGAAAGTTATAGATTGGTTTTTAACGGATTGCAAGATGATCCGATAGCTATTCATTGGAATTTGAATTAGAGTACAAAATGAGACGGGAGGTATCCCGTCTCTTATATTTAATATCTTAATTACTAATTGAAGTTTCCGGTTTTGCTGGAGTTTTCAATTCAGTTTCAATTATATTTCCATCAACATCAATAAGTTTAACATCAATACCTAGTTGATTTAGTCCGGCTTCAACTTCGGTCCTATCTCCAATTACAACCCAATCAACCTTACTTGGGTGTAATACTTTTTTAGCAGCACTGTTAATATCTTCCAAACTTAAAGAGTTAATCTTAGATGGGAAAGTATCGAAATGATCTTTGGGATAACCATATCTTATCATTTCACCAATTGAACCTGCAACAGCATTACCAGTTTCCCATGATCCCGGTAATCTTAATATTTTGTTTAGTTTAATTTTATTCAGCTCATCTTCGGTAGCCGGTTTATCGGTGAGTATGCCATTTAATTCTTTCACCACTTCTTCAACGGATTCCTTAGTTTTGTCAGTTTGAACCAATGCATATACAAAGAATGGTCTTTGTCCTCTTGCTTCTCTTAAAATGCTTCTGGAACCATATGACCAGTGCTTATCTTCTCTTAAATTCATATTTATTCTAGAAGTAAATGATCCACCTAAAATAGTGTTCATAGATTCTAAAGCAATATTATCTTTATCGGCTTTTGGCGGTGCAACATGGCCGGCAATGATAACTGATTGCTGGGCATCAGGTTTATCCATTAAATAGATAGTTGATTTTTTCTTAAGACTCACTTCAGAGATATTCTTCTTGGGAACTTCTTTCGATTCCCAATCGGCTAATAAATCATCTACTTTAGATTTGATCTCATCCATGGTGATATCACCAACAACTACTAGTGTTGCATTGTTTGGTCGTAACCAAGTTTGGTGAAAATCAAATAAATCTTTTTGCGTTATTTTTTTTACGGTTTCCTCATACCCGGTTCCATAATAGGGGAGACCATAAGCATGATCTTTACCATAGATGAATTGCGGGAATACTCTTAAAGCCATTTGAACCGGAGATGATTTTTCCCTTTGAATTCCAGCAATAGCTTGTTTTTTTAAACGGTCAAGCTCTTTTTCGGGAAATGAGGGATTAAGCAAAACATCAGCATATAATTGCAAAGATTTATCCAGATTTGATTTAAGCGCCGACATAGATACCGTTGACATGTCCAAATTGGAGCCCGTATTAATAGTGGCTCCAAGCACAGCAAGTTCTTCACTAATTTGTAATGCAGATTTAGATGTTGTTCCTTCATCCATCATCGATAATGCTAAAGTTGCCGTACCGGGTAAACTGAATTGATCTGCCGCGTAACCCGCATCGATCATCATTCTAAAGTTTACAACAGGAATAGCGGATCGCTGAGCCAACATTACTTTTAATCCGTTTGATAATGTAGCTTCTTGAATTTCCGGAAATTTAGCTGTCGGAGGCGTACCTGTTTCGGGTAATTTCGATCTATCAGCTCCAACCGGATTTTCCGCGTATTGTGGGAATGGATGTATTTCTAAAATACTAACGCCATCCGATAACCATTTATTAGCAGTATTCTGTAAATCTTTTACAGTTAATTCAGAAACAATTTTAAGTTTCTTTTTATAATAATCCGGCGAACCTCCATATACTTGACTTTGAGCTAGTATATCAGATTTACCTCCGAAACCACCGATTCTTTCAATTCCTCTAATAAAATTTGCAACATGTTGAGTTTTAACGCGATCTAATTCTTTTTGCGTAGGTCCGTTTGCTAAAAATTTAGCAAGTTCCTCATCAACAGCTTTTTCAATTATTGACAAATCTATTCCTGGTTTAGCTGTTGCTTCAATTTGAAATTGACTTCCGATTTCGGCACCACTATAATAGGCTTTAACGCTGGTTGCAATTTGTTCATCATAAACTAATCTTTTATAAAATCTTGAAACTTTTCCCCCGGCAAGAACATCGCTTACCAAGTCTAAATGAACTAATTCTTTGTTTTTCCACTCAGGAATATTCCATGTTTTATATAATTTTGCTTGCGGAACTCTATCTTGAGCAATTTGTCTTTTACTTCCTTCCATTTTAGCTACCCAGACATCATGCTTATTAATTGGTGGACCGGAAGGAATATCACCAAAATATTTTTCTACTTTTTCTTTTGCTTCTTTAGGTGTTATATCGCCAGCTAGAACTAAAACAGCATTTGCCGTACCATAATAATCCTTAAACCATTCATGAACATCTTCTAAACTGGCAGCATCTAAATCTTCCATTGATCCAATTACTGTCCATGAATACGGATGCCCTTTGAGATAAGTATTATGCTGAATCAATTCATAGGATAAATTATACGGCTGATTTTCAAATTGACGTTTTTCGTTTTGAACTACACCTCTTTGTTCATCAAGTTTTTCTTGGGTGACAGCACCAAGTAAATGTCCCATTCTATCGGATTCCATCCAAAGAGCTAAATCTAGGGCTGAAGTAGGTACATTTTGGAAGTAATTTGTTCGGTCGTTGTTGGTTGTTCCATTTAGATCTGTTGCACCAACTCTTTCAAGAGCTTGGAAATAATCATCATCAAAATTTTCACTTCCGTTGAACATTAAATGTTCGAATAAATGAGCAAAACCGGTTTTGCCAGGTTTTTCGTTTTTAGACCCCACATGATACCATACGTTAACAGCAACAATTGGAGCTTTGTGGTCTTCGTGTACAATAAGTGTTAGTCCATTATCTAACACAAATTTTTCATACTTTATATCAATATCGTCAACATTTTGAGCAATAGATAATGAAATGAGCATAGAAAAAAAGAAGATAAAATATTTTTTCATTCTCATGGTTCTCCTTATTTTAGTTAATTCTATTTAGTTCAATTTCTAATTGGTCAACTAATTTTCCAAATTCTTCAATCACTGCATTCATTGTTTCCGGTTTTGTTAGATCTACACCAGCCAATTTTAGTTGTTCCATAGGATAATTATTTCCACCGGATTTTAATAGGGCTAGATAATTTTCTATAATTTGGCCTCTTTCAGATTCCGGTGCTTTCATCATCTCATTATATATTTTTGCTGATGATACAAAGCATGTAGCGTACTGGTAAACATAAAATGGAGTTCTAAATATGTGTGGAATTCTCGCCCATACAGATTGTAAAAATTCATCTTTTTCTTGCGAGTCTCCATAATAAACATCATAAAGATCCGACATTATTTTATCTAAAACATTTGCAGTAACCGGTTTACCTTCTTCTACCATCGTATGAACCTGTAGCTCAAAATCGGCCAAAAGGGTTTGGAAATAAAATGTGCCGGTAATTCCTCTAATAGCTTGTTGCAGCAAGGCTACTCTTTCTTTTGGATCATCCGTATTATCAAGGAAATAATCAAGTAATAATCTTTCATTAAAGGTTGAAGCTACCTCGGCAACAAAAATTGTATAATTTGCAGTTGAAAACGGTTGATTTTCTTGTGCCAGTAAAGTGTGCATAGTGTGACCAAGTTCGTGACCCAGAGTGAATACTGCATCGATTGTTTCATTGTAATTTAACAACATATAAGGATGTACTCCATAAACACCTGCTGAATAAGCACCCGATCTTTTTCCCGGATTTTCGTAAACATCTAACCATCCGCCTGAAAGTGCAGTATTTAATTTTGTTTGGTAATCTTCACCAAGCGGTTTTACGGAAGCTTTAACATAATTAGTAGCGTCTTCATATTTATATGTTTTATCCGATTCGATCAAAGAAATCGATCCGTCATAACTGTAATATTTTTCAAGTCCCAAAGCTTTTTGTCTTAATCTATTATACTTTTTTAACGGTTCAGTATTTGCCTTTACAGTATTAACTAAATTGGTATACACTTCCAACGGAATGTTATTACTTTCTAAATAAGATTCTACACTGGAACCATAGTTTCTAGCCCTGGCTGAAGCCCAATCCTTTTTGCAAACGGCATCATAAATTGAAGCGTAAGTATTTTTAAAATCAGTATATGTTCCATAATGTGCTTCAAAAATCATTTTTCTATCATCTTGATTAGCATTTGTAGCTAATATTCTACTATAATTACCGTTTGTAGCGTTTACTTTTTCACCGTTTGATAATTCAATTTCCGGAAAATTAACATCTGTTGTAGAAATGCTTGTATAAATATCCCGGGGTGTTCCATTAAATTGAGAAAAATATGAAAGTAAGGTTTCTTTATCTTCATCTAAAACATGCTTTTGCTGTCTGTATAAATCTTCAATACCGTATTTGTATGGAGCCAGTTCCTGATTATCTTTTAACCAACCTTCCATTGTTGTCCATGGAATTTCTAGAATTTCCGGATTAACCCAAGAAGTAGCAGTCCCGAATTTTGCAAAAACTATTTGTACTTGTTGTAATTTTGAACCTGCATCCTGATTTCTCGTATCAGTATCCAGAGTAAGCTGGGGATAGCGGTAAACCTTATATGACAAAATTCCTATTTCATCTTCCAACTTTTTTGCAGCAATAAGATTTTTTACATCTTCTTTCAATTTCCCTTTAAAGGTTGTAATGGTTTCCATTTTGGCTTCCATTTCTTTTAAGCCGGCTTCCCATTCATCCCAGTTTGAATAAATAGCATTCAAATCCCATTTAAATTTTGCAGGGATTTCTTCACGAGTTTGATAATTTGTTTGAGCCATAAGTAGTGTACCAAATAATAGTAAAAATAAAAGTTTTAGGGGCATATCATCTCCATTTGTTGACGATCAAATTAAAATAATTAATTTTAAAAAACTATGTTTATAGTTAGACGCAAAAAATATCGATTGGTTCTAAGAATACAAAAATAAGAAGATAATTGGTATTAAAATGCCGAGTAATATTAACCACTTTCCTCTTCCTTTTAATCCTTTTTTACCTTTAATCATAAAAATGCCGGTTCCGGCAAGGAAAATTAAACTTAGAGCGAATAAATCTGCTACCCAGGTCCATAATTTTTTCGGATTATTTAAATGTAGAAAATTAGACTCTCTAAATATTGATCTACTCTCTACTTTTTCAAGAATTGCCTGCTTCAATTTGAAATTTACGGATAGCGTTTTATTCTCTAAGAAAATATCTATAGAATGTGAGTTGGGCCTAAAATAACTCTTTATCGAATCCGAAATATTATAAAAATCTATAAGGTTTTTTGTTAGAATCTCAGACTGTATTGTGGAATCAGCATTTTCGGGAATTGACAGAGTATCTTTAGTAATGATGTAATTGGGATTCCAATCATTTACATGATTTACGGCAATACCTGATATTGAATAGATAATAGTAAGACCAAAAGCGATGTATCCAACATCCCGGTGGAGCAATCTAATTAATTTACGGATTTTCATTTTATGAGATAAATAATAAATGCCATTTTTTGGATGGCATTTAAATAGATTTAATATTTATTTTATTATAGCTCCAAGTCCTTTAATCATATAAACTTTTTTTTCGGTTTTTTCGTTTTCACATTTTTCTTCACTTTTGTGTTTATCTGTGCAATTGTCACCGCAGCCATCACCTTTAACAATTATTGAATAAATTTCACCTTCTACTAAAGCTTTTTTACCTTTTGCTTCCATCGGAAAAATAATTTCACCGTCATTTACTTTTACACGAATTGATTCAAATTCTTTATCACTGCTTAAGTTCATCCAACATCCTCTTTTAGCACAAACTGAAATTACCGTTCCCTCAACCAATACTTTTTTACCAACAAAACTCTCAGCATTTTCAAGAATTTTAGAGATTTCTGTTTTTTCAGTCAGTGTAATTTCAGCACCATATTTTTTCTCATCTGCTATTAGCAGATTAGTAAGAATTAATATTAAGGAAACAATTAAAATTTTTTTCATTTTTTCTTTTCCATTTATTTCAAAATAATTTATTGTGTAACTTAGTTTTGTTAATAGATTTTTTCAAGAAAATAACGTATTAAATGATATTTCCTTAACCTTTTCTGTTGAGGTAGCTATAAATCCTCATTAATTAACCAAATTTTACACTTTGTGCAGCGAGACTATAGAGAAATGAAAACAAGTAAAAACATGTTATTCTTAATAATTTTGGTATTGTTTTTAGGTGGATGTAAAACCTACGAAGTGATGAAACCTATTATTAATGAGTCGAAATTAGAAAGTGAAAATTCTAAACTTAAGCCCGGAATATTAAAAAAAGGGGATACCATTGGCCTGGTTGCTCCCGGATCATATATTTCTCAGAATCAATTGGATGAATCTATTAAAAACTTTGAGGAATTAGGTTATAAAGTAAAATATAATAATAGCATTTTGGATAAACATGGTTATCTGGCGGGGTTTGATAAAGATAGAGCTCAAGATATACATTCAATGTTTTTAGACAGTAATGTTAAAGCAGTAGTTGCGGTTAGAGGCGGTTACGGATGCGCCAGATTATTACCTTATCTTGATTACGAATTGATAAGGAAAAATCCCAAAATTGTGATGGGTTATTCCGATATCACATCTCTTCTCTACGGATTATATTCTAAAACCGGATTGGTTTCTTTTCATGGCCCGGTTGGAACATCAACTTTTAATGAGTATTCGGTTAATCATCTAAATAATACCGTGGCTAAAATTAATGGTAATTATGAAATGAAAAACCTTCCTGATGAAGAGGATAAGATTACCGTTATTAAAAACGGTGTTGCAGAGGGAGAATTGATCGGTGGAAACTTATCAATCGTTGTATCAATGATTGGAACTGAATATGATATTGACACAGAGAATAAAATAATATTTTTAGAGGATATTGGCGAAGAACCATATAGAATAGACAGGATGTTAACCCAAATGAGACAAAGCGGAAAGTTTAATAAATGTTCAGGGGTTGTTTTAGGAATATTTAGAAGGTGTGAAATTGATCAAAATGATCCCGAATTTGAAAACTCTCTTACATTAAAACAAGTACTGCAAGATCGTTTAGGCGACTTAGGTATTCCGGTAATTTATGGTATGTCTTTTGGGCACATTACAAATAAATTTACATTACCTTTCGGAATTAATGCAAAAATAGATACTTATAATAAAAGTCTCACACTACTTGAAAGTCCGGTACAGTAGTATGTTTGCCGAAGTAGTATTTCCCTTACCATTTCGCAATTCGTTTACCTATTCTGTTCCAAAGGAGTTTGAGGATCAAGTTTTTGTTGGAATAAGAGTAGTATGTTCATTTGGCAAAAGAGTGCTAACCGGTTTTGTGATAGGTACAAAAGAGAAAGCGGATGTAAAAGAGAAAATTAAACCAATTAGAGATGTTTTAGATAATCATCCGATCTTTAGTAAAAATTCGCTAAAATTTTATGAGTGGGTTTCTGAATATTATCTCAGTTCATTAGGTGAAGCACTTAAAAATTCTGTGCCGTACGGATTAGATGTTGAATCTAAACGTACGGTAGTTTCTGATAAAGAATTTTGTTTATCCTTATACGCAAAGGAAAAGAATGCTAATTCTACCAGAGCTAAAATTCTAAAATTACTTTCGGAAAGGGATACCTACAAAATCAACTATTTGCAAAAGCAAGTAAAGAAAAAGAGTATACTTTCCATTCTTAAAACTCTTGAAAAAAAAGGTGCTTTAACAATACTCAATGAAATTGAAGATTCTAAAGTTAAAATAAAAAAGACAAATTATGTTTCATTAAATAAATCAGTTGACGAAGTACATGAATATTTACCTGAAATAGAAAGAAAATCACCCAAACAAGTTGTTATTCTACTGGAGCTTTTAAACAACAAAGAGAGTGGAATACAACAAAGTGAATTATTAAAAAAAACAAATGCTAATCAATCATCTATTAATTCGCTTGCAAAAAAAAATATTGTAAAAGTTGAGCTAAGAGAAGTTGAAAGAATTTATAAAGAAACATATAATGAAGAAATAAAGAATTTTACTTTAACGGAAAAACAGGATAAAATAGTTAGTATTGTTTCAAAGGACATTTCTGAAAAAAAATTTAATCCATATTTACTCCATGGTGTAACCGGTTCGGGTAAAACACAGGTTTATATTGAATTGGCAAAAAAAGTAATTAGTGTAAAACGAACGGCACTAATTCTTGTTCCAGAAATTTCACTTACACCTCAAATTACATCACGATTCTTTAATAACTTCGGTAAAAAAGTCACTGTTATACATAGTAGAATGTCGTTAGGTGAAAGGTACGATACTTGGCGGGGAATAATAAAGGGTAAATACGATATTGTAATTGGTCCTCGTTCAGCATTGTTCGCACCCTTAGATAATATAGGATTAATAGTTATTGATGAAGAGCACGATCAAAGTTATAAACAGTACGATTTAGTTCCTAAGTATCATGCCAGGGATGCCGGGATATTAAAGGCAATGTTTTACAAATGTCCTGTTGTGCTAGGTTCGGCAACACCTTCAATAGAAACAATGTACAATGCTAAAAGTGGTAAATATAATTTGCTGGAATTGCCCGATAGAGTAGATAATGCTAAACTGCCAAAAATAAAACTTGTTGATATTACACTCGAGAAGAAAGAAAATAGAATGGTAGGTGTATTTTCGAAAACTCTTTTGGATGCAATTGATCAAAGGCTTATCAAAAAAGAAAGTGTAATTATTTTACAAAATAGGCGTGGTTTTTCTACACAAGTTTATTGTGATGACTGTGGTGAAATTGATATGTGCGATGATTGTTCGGTTTCAATGGTTCATCATCTCAATAAAAATATTATGAAATGTCATTATTGCGGTGCAGTAAAGCCGGTTCCAAAAGCGTGTAAGAAATGCGGCTCAATCTCAATTAAATTCTTCGGGGTTGGAACACAAAGAGTTGAAGATGAAATTTCGTATCATTTCCCAAATGCAAATATTGAAAGGATTGATTCGGATACGATTGCCAAAAAGGGCAAGTTGGGTTTAATTTTAAATAGTTTTAGAAAAGGTGAAATCGATATCTTGGTTGGAACACAAATAGTTTCTAAAGGTATGGATTTTTCCAACGTAACATTGGTTGGAGTTATTTCTGCCGAAACATCATTGTGGCTACCGGATTTTAGAGCGGACGAAAGAACATTCCAGTTGTTGACTCAAGTAGCTGGAAGATCAGGAAGAAGTAAGGATGAAGGGGAAGTAATAATACAAACCCAGAACCATAAAAATTTTATTCTACAAAAAGTGTTGGATACTAACTATAATGGTTTCTATCAAAATGAAATAATGATTAGGCAGCAAAACTTTTATCCTCCATTTTCAAGAATTGCATTGGTTGAGGTAAAAAATGAAGATGATCAAAAAGCAAAACAAGCAGTAAATGATTTTTATAGAAGATTAACTTCATTTGGAGATAGACTTCATATTCTTCCACCGAACGAAGCAATAATTTCGAAAATTAAAAGGATCTACAGATATCAGATAATGATTAAAAGTTTAAGAAAATCTGATCCGAATGGAAAAATATTAAGATCTGCTCTTATGAATGCGTATGTTGATTATAACCAAAAATCAAGATTTAAAGATGTGAAAATATATTTTGATGTTGACCCGCAAAGTATTATCTAAACAAATTTGTGCTAGGTACAAATTTATGCACCCAGCACCAAAGTTTTATTTACATTCCAAACCATTTTAAGAACGGCAGTGCCTGAGCTGCAAAATGCATTAATAAACTAAAACCAAACCACATTGCAAAAATTGCTAGAATATATTTTACTGTATTATCGGATTTAAACATTTTCGCATAAGCAATACCAACAACAGCATAAAACCAAATTGAGAGTGGATCAAGTTTGTGCATAAACCATTCAACTATAGTATTTTTTTCCATTCCCATAAAACTTCCAACACTTGTATCCATAAACATTTTACCCATGCCCATGGCGGCAATAATCATTATTACAATTTGGATTACCATAATATAGTGCGGCATTCCATATGCAAGTATTGATGATTTATAATCACCGTTACCGCCAAGTGCAAATTTAGCAAGTGATAGAAAAACTCCGGATATTATGAAAAAAGATACAAATGAAATAATAACTATAGCGACCGAAGATATAATCATCTGTCCACTTCCTCCACCTTCCATTCGTTCTGCAATTTTGTCTAATTGCTCATCAGCTTGTGCTTGTGTCATTTGTCCTTTGTCTACTGCTTCCTGAAAATTCTTTTCGAATTGTGACATTTGTTTTTCAACAATATCTGCCTTAATTTCCGGGTTACTCATAAGCGTAAAGTTAGATATTATTGCTACTATTATTACAAGTAAAAGAGGTAATAACCAGTCCATAGTTTTAACGGGAAGGTTAGATAGTTTTGAGAATAACTCTCCAGGTTCACTCAGAACACTAACTATTTTATCAGTAAGTCCAAGTTCTTCAACTTCTTCCATAGATTCATCATGTTTGTTTAATTCGTCCATTTTCGCGATCCTTATTTTAGTGGCTAAAGTTGGATTGAGTTTAATCACATATAAAATAATAAAAAGAAATAATCTAAGTATTATTGTTTATCTAAATTCAAATGTCAAATATCCGATTGCACCTCTTGAAATAAGTGATACAACTGTTAAAGTATAAAACCAATTTATTTCGGGGAATTTGAAATAAATTATTGCAACAGCTATGCCAATTATAACTCCTTCCAGGCTTCCTATTTTATAAAAAAGAAAAATTTCTCTCTCATCTGGTTCTTTCTTTTGCGTTAGAATTAAAGCAGCAAAGAAAAGTATCATTCCAAATAAACCAAGATCTCCAAAAGCACTAAACAAAAATATTAAAAGTATTCCTGTAATAAACTCTACAAAATAAAAAAGTTTATAATTTCCTTTAAATTGCATTTTTAACCTTTATCTATTTTAAATATTTTTTCAACAGCCACACTAAAATAGTCTGCAATCTTAAGAGCGGAAATTACAGTTGGAACATATTTACCTTTTTCAATAGCGTTTATGCTTTGCCTGCTCAACCCACAAGCTTTCCCCAGTTCTTCCTGCGTGATATTCTTTTCAGCTCTTAGGATTTTTATTTTATTTGTTAATTGATATTCCATAAATCATTTCCAGATTAAAAGTAAAGTATACTTGACAAAAAGTCAAGTGCAAATTACTATTTATGTGGAAATTTTAAATTATTAATTGCCGGAATTGTTAATAATAGCCTAAAAAAGGTAATTTAGTGTTAAAAATCTGGGAAAAATAATGAAAACAATTATAGAACCTTTTCGCATTAAATCAGTAGAACCAATAAAATTTTCGAACAAAGAAGAAAGAATTAATATTTTAAAATCAGCCGGATATAATACATTTTTAATTGAAGCTGAAGATGTAATTATAGATCTGTTAACCGATAGTGGTACATCTGCGATGAGTGCTTCCCAATGGGCTGGTGTGATGGAAGGTGATGAATCTTATGCCGGTTCTAAAAGCTTTTACAGATTTGAATCTGCTGTTAAAAATATTACTAATCATAAATATATTATTCCAACTCATCAGGGAAGGGCCGCCGAAAAAATTCTTTTTACCATTGTTGGTGGTGAAGGCAAATACATTCCTAATAATACACATTTCGATACAACTAGAGCAAACGTTGAATTTACCGGAGCGGAAGCTGTTGATTTACTAAATGAAATTGGTAAGCAGCCTGAAGTAAAGGCAGATTTTAAGGGTAATATGGATGTTGAAAAATTAGAAGAATTTATAAAAAAGGTTGGTCGGGATAATATTCCTTTAGTTATGATTACTATCACCAATAATTCGGGTGGTGGTCAGCCTGTTTCAATGCAAAATGTAAAGGATGTGCGGGCAGTATGCGATAAATATGATTTACCGCTTTTCCTGGATGCATGTCGATTTGCAGAAAATGCTTACTTTATTAAGCAAAGAGAAAGGGGATATGAGAATAAATCAATATTAGAAATCTGTCAGGAAATTTTTTCTTACGCTGATGGTGCAACCATGAGTGCGAAAAAAGATGCACTTGTAAACATTGGAGGCTTCCTTTCTTTAAATGATGAAAAATTGGCAACATTAAGTAGAAATTTATTAATTGTTACAGAAGGATTTCCAACATACGGTGGATTAGCCGGTAGGGATTTGGAGGCGGTTGCGAAGGGATTAGAAGAAGTTGTTGATGAAAATTATTTGCAGTATAGAATTAGAAGTACTGAATATTTAGGAGAAAAAATTACCAATGCCGGAGTGCCTATTATTGAGCCGCCTGGGGGACATGCAATTTATATAGATGCTAAAAGATTTTTGCCTAATATTCCGCCACAGGAATATCCGGGCCAAGCAATTGTTTGCGAACTTTATTTGGAAGGTGGAATAAGAGCTGTTGAAATAGGCAGCGTAATGTTTGGTAAATATGATGCGGAAGGAAATGTAATTTCTCCGCCGATGGAATTAGTAAGATTAGCTATTCCTCGCAGAGTATATACACAAAGCCATATTGATTATGTTGCTGAAGTTGTAATCGAGGTATTTAATAAAAGGGAAAACCTTAAAGGATATAAAATTATTGAAGAAGCTCCTATGCTTAGACATTTTACAGCAAGATTTGAGAAGTTGTAAAATTAATTTTGTTAAAATTCTGTCACTCCGGTTGTAGCAAAATGCCGGATACCGGAGTCTCAAGCTATAGATTCCGGTATTATAAAAAATTGTTAGTTGTCATATTGAGTGAAGTGAAATATCTCCTAAATATCTTCAGATTCTTCGCTTTGCTCAGAATGACATAGACAAAAAAATACATGAAATTAAAAAAAACATTTTCGTTTTCAGATAAATATCAAATTTGGCGCCTGCTAATTAGTGATGCCGATAAACTGATTATTGAAACAAGGGGTACCGAGAAAAAAGAGGTTTTTTTTCACTGTGTTGATTTACTTTCCGGTAAAAAGATTTTTAAAAAATTTCAGCTCGAAGAAAAATATTGGATTGGAATTGAAGCCGTGGAAAATGATAAAATATATTTTCATTCTTTTGCAAAGCCTAATATGCCGAAACATAAGAAAATATATGTATATGATATTTCTTTGCAGAAAATGATTTGGCAAAATGAGGATCTGACATTTTTAGCTATTAAACAGAACCAACTCTATGCTTTTAAGAAGAAATTTGAAGGGCGAGATGTTTACTCACTTGATTTAGAAAATGGAAACATTATAAAAAAACATGAGGAAGCTTTTGTTGAAGATTTTCTAACCAATAATCAATTTGAAAAAGACTTTTCACAATATAAATATCCGGCTAATTTTAATGAAAACAAGGATAGTAAAATAAGCGAGATAATCAATAAAGAAATTGGCGGCAAACAAAATATCCAAAATATTGATTTTATGGTTTACAATGATTTTTTGTTTTTCAATTATTATTTAAGTTTGGAAAATAATTTACTTGATAATGAATTTTGTGTTTATAATATTGATAAAAAGAAAAAAGTAATTTCAGAAACAATAAATAAAAATTTATATTCCTTTTCTCCAGATTCATTTTTTGCATATAAAAATTTTCTATTACTACTGAAAAATAAAAATGAGATAATTTCATATAAAATTGTTTGATTAAATATAGGGATAGTATTGAATTTAACTTCCCAAGAAAAAAAGCAATTATTATCACTTGCCCATTTTTCAATTGAATCTGGTTTTCGACCCACGCACGAAAATCCAATACCAAAAGATAGTTCCTCAACGCTTGCTATAAAAGCCGGAGCATTCGTAACCATTACCATAAATAATAAATTAAGAGGATGTATTGGTTACATTCAGTCGGACGATGAATTGAGTAAGACAGTTATGGATGCGGCTTTTCAGGCAGCTTTTCACGATCCTAGATTTACGCCACTTAGCGAAAGTGAATTTAATAATATTCAATTGGAAATATCTGTTTTATCCCCACCATTTCCGTTAAATAGTTATGATGAAATTATTATTGGTGAGCATGGTTTAATATTGGAAGAATCCGGAAGAAAAGCTCTATTATTGCCTCAAGTTCCAATTGAACACAAAATGGATAAAGAGGCTTTTCTTTCCGCCCTCTGTAATAAAGCCGGACTCTATGAAGATTATTGGAGAGAAACTCAATTAAAAATTAAAGGATTTACAGCAAATGTATTTTCTGAAAATGACGAGGATTTACAATGAAAGAAATTAGAGAACCGCAAGTAGCCGGTATGTTTTATCCTTCTGATCCTAAGGAATTAGAAACTCAAATTAAAGGTTATCTGAATGGTATAAAAATAAACGAAAATCTAAATCATGTTGCTGGAATAGTTTCACCTCATGCCGGATATATATATTCCGGTAAAACTGCCGCCTATGCATACAAAACAATCGAAAAAGAAAAATATAATAATGTTATTGTTATTTCACCGAGCCATAGAGAATATTTTCATGGTGTGTCCATATATTCCGGAGATGCATATAGAACACCATTAGGCGATATTCCAATTAATAATTCGTTACGTGAAAAAATAATTTCTGAAAATAGTTTGATTTTTGCCGGACGGGAAGGGCATGGTGTAGAACATGCGTTAGAAGTTCAGCTGCCGTTTCTGCAAATCCTTCTTTCAAATTTTCAATTAATTCCGATGGTTATTGGAGATCAAAGAAAGGAATTTATTTTTGAATTAGCGGATGTTTTATATAAAAATATTGATGAAAATACATTGCTGGTTGCAAGTTCGGATCTTTCACATTTCTATTCTAAAACTCATGCTAATATTTTGGATTCGAGAGTTGTTAATTACATTAATGATTTTAATTATCATGAACTGCAAAGCGATTTAGAAAGCAAACGTTGTGAAGCATGCGGCGGCGGTGGAATTGTTGCGTTATTAAAGGCGCTAAAAATGAAAAATTATAAAAATTCGAAAGTTATAGCCCATACTGACTCCGGTGACGTTACGGGAGATGACTCTGAAGTAGTAGGCTACCTTTCGGCTGTTATTTATAATTAAAACTCATGGCAGTTTTTGTAAAAAATTCTTTCTCACTTTTGAGTTAAAATATTTCATCGAATTATTTATAGTCTCTTTTGTGAAATTCATTATATGATATTCAACAAAGCCACGGACAAAGGCTTCATCATTTTTCGAATACTCTCTCATTATCCAACCAACAGCAGTTTTAGCAAAACGTTCTTCGCGATTAATTAATCTAATCGAAAATTCTTCTATTACATCTTTATATAATTTCAATGAAGGACAATAGACCAAACCAACAAGTGAAGCTCTTGCTTTCCACAAATATTCATGTTTATTCCATTTGTGTAATTCTTCAATCACTAAATCAGGATTCTTTTCAATTAACCGTGGAAAAATTTTTACACAAAGCCAATCACAAACATTCCAATCAAAAATCCATTTGTTATCGAACCAATTTGAAAGAACACTTAATTGTTCCCAAACCCCTATTTCTTCCCAATTTAATTGGATGAAAATAATTGAAGCAAGTTTATCTTCGGTATATTCTTGCGAAACTAAATCATCTAGAAATTTAATCTGTGTTCTTAAAGGTTCATTTTGTAGTGAGTATTTTTTTGAGATTTCTTTAACAATATTTCTAATTAAAGGAATTCCAACTCCACGAGATTTTATATTATGTTTTACATAATTTTCTAGCCATTGAGCTTTTTTCGAATTCTCTAATTCAATAATTTTATTTTGGATAATCTTCGCAATTTTGTGCATGAATTTTACTTTGTCCTAACTTCACAAATTTTATTATACTCTATATCGTTAGCTTCCCAGAGTTCAATTTTATTTTTTCCGGATCAAGAATATGAACAAATTTACCATATTCGAAAGCTTCTATTTCATCTAAAACTGTAACACCTTCTTTTTTTAATTCTTCAACTAGCCATTCCAAATTCTCAACTCGGTAATTTATCATAAAATTTTTTTTAGAAGGCTCCATATATTTAGTTTCTTCTTTAAATTGACTCCACGCAGTAAATCCTTTTTTTGTCACATCATCAGCTTGCCGCCACTCAAAGCTGGTTCCATATTTATCAGTATTTAATCCTAAATGTTTTGAATACCATTCTTTCATTCTTTCATTCTTTCATTCTTTCATTCTTTCAGGATTTTTACATTTAAAAAATATTCCACCAATTGATGTTACACGTTTCATTGTCTTTCCTTTCTATTGGGTGAACTTTAAGATATCTAAATAAAACAAAAATCTCAAAAAGTATTATATTTGCACTTCGTAAAAATTACTAGAGGTGTATCATCGCAAAGAATAGCAGAAATGAAGTAGTTGAAAAAATAGTTTCACTTGCTAAGAGAAAAGGTTTTGTTTTCCAATCTAGCGAAATTTATGGGGGATTAAACGGATGTTGGGATTATGGACCATTAGGTGTTGAGTTGTTAAATAATATAAAGTCCGAATGGTGGAAGGCAATGACTTACCGTGAAGATGTAGAGGGCCTGGATGCGGCAATTCTAATGCATCCCAAGGTTTGGGAGGCATCCGGTCATGTAGAAAACTTTACAGACCCTATGATAGACTGTAAGCAATGTAAAGCCAGATTTAGAGTTGATACGCTTGGCGAATTAATCCCGGAGAAAAAGAAGAAGAAAGCTTTAGAAACATTAAAAGAAATAATAAAAGAAAATACTGATAAACAGGAAACTTTAAAGGATATTTTTAATAATCATATTGATTTAGAGCAGCAGTTTGAAGCAATAATTGAAAGAATTGGTGAGGATTTATTAAATACGTTAAACTGCCCAAATTGCGGAACAGCAGGTTCTTTTACTCCGCCAAGAAGTTTTAATTTAATGTTTAAGACGTTTTTAGGACCTGTTGAAAAGTTAGAAAATGCAATTTTCTTAAGACCCGAAACCGCACAAGGAATTTTTGTTAATTATTTGAATGTACAAAGTGCTAGTAGACAAAAGCTACCTTTTGGAATAGCCCAAATTGGTAAAGCATTTCGTAATGAAATTAATACTAAGAATTTTTTATTTAGAACCCGTGAATTTGAACAGATGGAAATGCAGTATTTTGTTAAGCCGTCTGAAGATAAAAAACATTATGACGAATGGAAAAAAGCCAGAATTGAATGGTATAAAAGTTTGGGAATGAGTGGAGAAAAGTTGAGATATCATGATCACCCATCTGATAAATTAGCGCACTACGCAAAAGAAGCTACTGATATCGAATATCAATTCCCGTTCGGTTGGGGTGAAATGGAAGGTATTCATAATAGAACGGATTTCGATTTATCTCAGCACGAAAAATTTTCCGGAAAATCTCAGAAATATTTTGATGATGAAATAAAAGAAAAATATGTTCCCTATGTTATAGAAACATCAGCCGGTGCATCGAGATCATTTATGGCATTTTTACTTGACGCTTATAATGAAGAAGAAGTGAAAGGTGAAACAAGGGTTGTATTAAAATTTCATCCGAAGCTGGCACCTATTAAAGTTGCAATTTTGCCACTTGTAAATAAAGATGGAATGCCCGAAGTTGCAAGAAAGATAGAATCTGATTTACGTCCTTTCATGCGCGTATTTTATGACAGTAAAGGTGCTGTTGGCAGAAGATATAGAAGACAAGATGAAGCCGGAACACCTTTTTGTGTAACTGTCGATACTCAAACAATAGAAGATAATACGGTTACGGTAAGAGATAGGGACAGTATGGAACAAATTAGGTTAGACAATAAGGAATTGTTAAACTATTTCTTGGAAAAATTAAGATAGAAAATATGTCTTAAGTAAAAAAGGGAAGAGTAAAATCTTCCCTTTCTTATATTCACCAGTATGGGATTTCAGTAAAGTTAGTTTTGAACCTTCTTTGTCATTCTTGACTGCCTTGGGCAAGTTCGACCAAAGGAAGAAATCTTTGTTTTAGCTTATAGTAATAGATTCTCACGTCGCTCCGCTCCTCAGAATGACGTGTATTTTTAATTTTTCAGAGGTTCCGTGCATATAAGTTTTTGTGTATTAAAATGAAATTAATAAACTAATTGTTTGTAGGAGAGAAATGAAAGGCAAAATATTCTTTGGTTTTATATTGATTACAAACCTATTATTAGCGCAATCAAGAAAGATAGAATTTACCGAATTTGACCTGGAAAATGGTTTACATGTAATATTACATCAGGATAATTCAACTCCAATTGTTGCAATTTCAGTTGTTTATCATGTTGGATCAAAAAATGAGGATCCCGAAAGAACCGGCTTTGCCTATTTTTTTGAGCATTTAATGTTTGAAGGCTCCGAATATATAGGAAGGGGAGAGTTTGATAAAATAATGGAGAATGCGGGAGCAACAAATAATGCCAGTACCTCCCAGGATATAACACACTATTATGAGGTACTTCCTTCAAATCAGCTTGAACTAGGTTTATGGATAGAATCGGAAAGATTACTTCATGCAAAAATTGATTCAGTGGGAGTGGAAACTCAGAGAAAAGTAGTTAAAGAGGAAAAGAAACAAAGATATGAAAATCAACCTTACGGCACAATCTTGGAGGAAACTTTTAAAAGAGCTTTTAAAGTTCATCCTTATACTTGGCTGCCAATAGGCTCTGCTCAATATATTGATGAAGCAAGGATAGATGAATTTAGAGAATTTTATAATACTTTCTATGTACCTAATAATGCTACACTTGTAATAACCGGTGATATTGATTTAGACGAAACTCAAGAATTGGTTAAAAAATATTTTAATGACATCCCAAAGGGAAAACGAGAAATCCCTCGACCTACAATCGTCGAACCGCCGCTTATCGCTGAGGTAAGAGATACAGTTTACGATAATATTCAACTTCCGCTTGTGCTTCATGCATATAGGATTCCAGCTATAGGGACAAAAGATTTTTATTCCCTTGAAATGTTAACAACACTATTATCCTCAGGTGAAAGTTCAAGACTACAAAAATCAGTTGTTGACAAAAAACAAATGGCCGTAAATGTTGGTGCGTTTCCATTTTCGTTAGAGCATGACGGTTTATTTTTAATTTATGGAATAAGTAATACCGGTATATCTGCGGATGAATTAGAAATTTCAATTCAAGAGGAATTAGATAGAGTTATTAAATATAAAATCACCGAAACTGAATTTCAGAAATTGAGAAACCAAATAGAAAATGATTTTGTAAGTAGTAATTCAACAATGGAAGGCATTTCTGAAAGTTTAGCAAACTATCATGTTTTATATGGTCGGACCGATTTAATTAATTCTGAACTTGATAGTTATATGAATGTAACGATTAAAGATATTCAAGATGTCGCAAAAAAATATTTAAAGTCAAACAATAGAGTAGTGCTCCACTATTTACAAAAATCTGAGCAAAACTAAATTGATGAATTTTTATCGGAGATTAAGAATGAAATTTAAAATTGCTGTTTTATTATTATTTGTTACTACTAGTTTGTCTGCTCAACTTGATAGAAGTAAACAACCCGAACCAGGTCCAGCCCCGGAAATTACTTTAGGTGATTATAAATCTTTTACTATGGATAACGGGTTAAAAGTATTTGTAATTGAAAACCGTAAAATTCCCAAGATTAATTTTAGTCTAATTTTAGATCGGGATCCTATACTTGAAAAAGAAAAGGTAGGCTATATTAGTATGGCTGGCCAACTTTTGAGAAGAGGCACTAAAACGCGATCAAAAATTCAACTTGATGAAGAGATAGATTTTATCGGAGCAAATTTTAATACTTCAGGAAATAGTATCTCCGGATCATCTTTAACAAAACATTTTAACAAATTAATGGAATTGTTTTCCGATGTGCTTCTCAATTCGGAATTTAAAAATGAAGAGTTGGAGAAGATAAAAAAACAAATGATTTCGGGATTGGCGGCTGAAAAAGAAGACCCAAATGCTATATCGGCTAATTTGAGATCGGTACTGCTCTACGGAAAAGATCATCCTTATGGGGAGGTTTTAACTGAAGAATCGGTTAAAGCTGTTACACTTAATGATTGTTTGGAGTATTATAAAAATTATTTTGTTCCAAATATTTCTTACCTGGTTTTTGTCGGAGATATTGATGTTGATTCAGCGAAAAAACTGGCAAGTAAATTTTTAGCAGGTTGGATAAAAAAAGAAGTTAAAAAGAAAGAGTATGGGGCACCAAAACATCCAACGACTTCTAAAGTTTCCATCTCAGATAGAGCATCTTCGGTTCAATCGGTAATAAAAATTGCATACCCTGCAAACCTTAAAAAGGATAGTGAAGATTTGATAAAAGCATCCGTAATGAATACAATATTAGGAGGTACATTTTCAGCCAGATTAAATAAAAATTTAAGAGAAGAAAAAGGATTTACATACGGAGCTGGTTCTTCCCTAAACTCTGATAAGCTAGTAGGAAGTTTCACAGCCTCTGCAACTGTAAGAAATTCTGTTACAGATAGCGCTATTTCTGAAATCTTTTACGAAATGGAAAAATTAAGAATTGAAATGGTTCAGGATGATGAGTTACAAAGAATAAAAAGTTATTTAAATGGAAGTTTTTCAAGAGCATTGGAAAACCCTCAAACAATAGCAAGATTTGCATTAAATATCGAACGTTATAATTTGTCAAAAGACTATTATAAAAATTACCTTAAAAATCTTAGTGAAGTTAATGCAGATAATGTTCTTGCCATGGCTAAAAAATACCTTAAACCAAATAACGCACATATTATAGTTGTTGGAAACGCTCATGAAATTGCTGAAAGCCTGAAGAAATTTAGTAAAAAAAACAAAATCTTTTACTATGACAATTATGGAAATGAATATAATAAGGAATCTTTAAAAGTTGGTGAAGGAATAACTCCTGAAATTATAATTGATAAATATATTAATGCTATAGGTGATCGAGAGAGACTATCGGCAATTACTGACAAAACAATGAAACTGGAAGGAATTGTTGACGGAATGAATGTAGAGTTAACAATGATCCAAAAAACACCTAATAAACTTTTTCAGGAATTGAATTTTACCGTGGGAAAGCAAACGACAATATTTAATGGGGAAAAAGGTAAGATTGAAGGAATGGGACAAGTGCTAATATTAGAAGGTGAAAAATTAGAGGAATTGAAAAACCAAGCTATTGTAAATCCATTTTTATATTATAAAGAAAATAAGGTAAAATTGGAACTAGTGGGAATGGAAAACATTAATGGTATCCCTGCATATAAAATCATTACAACAAGCACGAATGATAAAAAAACATCACATTATTATGACAAAGAAAGTAACTTAAAAATTAGGGAAGTTAGTTCTGTCACAAGCCCCAAAGGCACATTCTCTCAAATAATAGATATGTCGGATTATCGTGAAATTGATGGCATTAGGTTTCCGCATAAATTAATTCAAGATATGGGACCAAGAGCAATTGAATTAAATGTAACTTCAATTGAGGTCAATTCAGGCATTGATGATTCGATTTTTGAGATTAATTAACAAATTCATTAGTTAAATTTTATTAACTACAAACAATTATGAAAAAATATTCTACAATTGTTTTCGACTTAGGAAATGTACTTCTCCCATTTGATCATACCTTATGGGTTTCAAGTTTTAACAAAATTGAGGATGAACTTGGCACAAAAATGTATGATAAATACAAGCAAAATTTTACTTTACAAATGGATTATGAAGGTGGGAAAATTTCAGATGAAGAATTTATTAATATAAATTTGGAATGGTTAAATTATAAAGTGAGTGGAGAGGAGTTTTGTAAAATATTTTCCAATATATTTTCGGTAGATGAAGATGTTGTTAGCCTATTACCTGAGCTAAAGAAAAAATATAATTTGATTTTACTTTCAAACACTTCAAACATTCATAAAAAATATGGTTGGGAAAATTATTCATTTATAAATTATTTCGATAAACTTGTTCTTTCTCATGAAGTTGGTATTATTAAACCTGATGAAAGAATTTATAGAATTGTAGAAGATTATACAAAGGATCTTAGCGGCTCTCATATTTTTATTGATGATATTTTTGATAATATAATTGGTGCTAAAAAAATTGGCTGGGATGGAATACATTTTAAGGGATATGAAGATTTAATTTTGGAATTTAAATCTAGGGGGATTATTTAATTTTACTTAAAAGATGTGGAATATTAATAAATAATTATTCCCAATATTTCCAAATTTCAGGCTGAAAACCAACGGTAGCTTCTTTACCATTTCTAACAATTGGGGTCTTCAATAATAATGGATCCTCTAATAATTCTTCTTCAGCATTAAAAACCATAAACTGCATACCGCGTTTTTTATATTGCTTAGATTCTGTGTCAATCAAATCATTTATTTCTATTGACCGAGATATATTTTGTAGCTCTCCAGCGCTTATTCCTTTCTCTGTTAAATCTCGGAAATGAAAAATTATATTTCTTTCTTTAAAAAAACGTTGCGCTTTTTTTGTATTATTACATTTTTTTGTGCCAAATATCTGAATATTCATATTTTTCACTATTTTATAAATGGAACAATTAAATATATTATTAGTTTAATCTAGAGCACTAAAATAAGCAGAAATAACAAATGATATCAATATTCAATTACAGAAATATTGTATTAATCTTACTAATTAGTTTTATAATTCTTCCGATAGGAAATTATTCGCAAGATGCTAAATTCGATTCATTAGTAACGGCAGGAATAAACCAAATATATAACATAAAATTTGATGCTGCGGAGAAAACTTATGAAACTATGGGGAAAGAATATCCTTTACATCCGGCAGCTAAATTTTTTGATGCAATGATTATTTGGTGGAAGATAATGCTTGATCAAAAGAATGAAGAATACGATGAAATATTTGAGGATAAACTTGAGGAAGTAATAGATTTTTGTGAGGAAATTTTAGACGAAGATGAAAATAACGTAGATGCAATATTTTTTAAAGGCGGTGCATTAGGATTTAGGGGCCGGCTTTATTCAATTAGACAAGAATGGTTTGATGCCGCACTAGATGGTAAAGACGCTCTGCCATTAGTTTATGAGGCATTTAAAATTGATTCTACTAATGAAGATGTTAAGCTGGGATTTGGAATTTATAATTATTACGCTGAAGCAATTCCTGAAAAATATCCATTTATAAAACCTGCAATGATATTCTTCCCAAGTGGAGATAAAGTAAAAGGTATAAAACAATTGGAAGCTGCTGCTGAAAAATCAAAATATGCTGGAATTGAATCACAATTCTTTTTAATGAATCTATACTATCAATTCGAAAATGATTATGACAAAGCCTTAGTATATGCTGATAAATTAAACAAACAATTTCCGGATAATCCGATTTTCCAAAAATATGTTGGCAGAATCTTTGTAAAAAAAAGCAATTATACAAAAGCATGTGAGATTTTCGAAAATATAAAGGGAAAATGTGATTCTAACATGAACGGGTATAATGATTTATTATTGAGGGAGTCTAATTATTATCTTGGTGTAAATTATATGCAAAAAAATTTACTAGATTCTGCGCAGGTAAAATTTAAAGATTGTGCAAATCTGTCAATTATTTTAGACGAAGAAAATGATGAAGAATCAGGATTTCAAGTAAACTCAGTACTATATTTAGGCAAAATTGCAGGCCAGACCGGTAATACAGAACTAGCTAGAGAATATTATAATCAAATACTAGAAATGAGAGATTATAGCAACTCTCATAAAAAAGTTGAACGGTATTTAGAGAAATTAGATAAAAAAAAAGCCGGTGATTAACCGGCTTATTAAAAACTTGAAAAATTATAATTCCATTGCTAAACCAACACTAAATGCAAACACATCTAGATGATGTGTCCCAGGTTGATTATGTCCTGAATCTTTAACTTCTCTATCAGCACCAAATAAATACTCTAGAGCGCCATCAACTCTATATTTTCCAAATGCATATCCAAATCCAATTGTACCAACATGATTAGTTGATGATGGGAATAAGACATTTAATGTTTCGTCCGGAGCTGGAGCAGGATCATAATAATAGCCTAATCTTAAGGTAGCTTCCGGTGTTACCATTAATTCGCCACCTAACCTAATCATCACAGCATCTTCCCAATCAAGCTTAAATTCATCTTCTCCTTGAGCAGATAGAAAATTTTGCCAAGTTGCATCATCGTAGGAAGCTACTAGCATATCAAGTTCTGACCACTGACTATATTGTACATCAAGAGCTAAAGTTAAACATTTTGTTGGTCTATAAACTAAACCACCACCAATCCATATTGGCCAGGTAACATCCCTATCGAAGTCACTTTCCCCAGAAAATGGAGCCAAACCATTTGGTAAATCAGGAGATACACCAGGTGGAATAGTAGGAAGATTTGCAAAAAGAGGATTTTTTGCTGTTCCGCTCATCGCAACTTCTGTTGCTAAGCGAAAAGAGGCACCCGCTTCTAATTTTTCGTTGAATTTATATTTTAGTCCAAGTGTAGCACCAAATCCAAAACCATCTGATTCTTCTTCAAATTGATATAGACCTAATCCAAAAGGAGAACCATCTGCATGCTGTCTAAGATTAAAGAGACCGTAAACAACATTAATGGCCAATCCAACAGAAAATTTATCAGTAACTTGGTAACCTATTGCTGGTGAAAGATTAACTGCGCCAACTCTGGACTCTAATTCTAATCCTAATGAAGACGGAACACCGAAGTCAGCAAGATCCCAGACTATTCCAAGTCCTGAAGGAACATAAACTCCTAATGCAAGAGTTATTTTATCCATTTGGTAAGCTACTAATAAACCACCAGTTGGAAATATTGTGTTTTGAGATTCGGCGTTAATGCCAGTAGTTTCATAAGTTCCAATTGGCATGACGCCAGTAAAATATGCAACTAAGTTTGATTTTTGGCCGGCTAAAGCAGCTGGATTCCAATAAATAGCAGTTGCATCATTTGATAGAGCAACAAAAGCTCCACCCATACCAAGAGCTCTGGTTCCAAGACTGTTTAAACTTAATCCATTCGCAAACGAGCTTGTTGATAATCCTAAAACAAGTAATATACTTAAAGTCATATTTGAGATTTTTTTCATTTTTCCTCCGTTTTCGTGGTGAGTAATTATAAATATAATATATTTAGGTATTTTATTCTTCATTAATTTTGTTTCCTAGTAAAGCTTTTTTTATAGAATCATCAAGAATTCCTGGCATACTCATATGATCCATAAATGCAGCCATTCCTGCATCCCAGAAATACATATCCATTCTGTGCATTTCTCTTTGAGTATAAACATTAATATTATTTTCTTCCTGAATTAT
>Ga0209633_10000893_pt1 | contig 32803 bp, 31 predicted proteins | sample Cruoilmetagenom1_FD_187290 | JGI IMG/M metagenome (GOLD analysis project Ga0209633, IMG submission 187290) | Oil polluted marine microbial communities from Coal Oil Point, Santa Barbara, California, USA - Sample 1 (SPAdes) (version 2) | ecosystem: Environmental > Aquatic > Marine > Oil seeps ... | reverse complement strand
AGTTCCATTTTTCAGCTTGCGTACAACGGTTGGGCTATGGTTTCGTTGCGGAATCGTCCGCGAGGACTATTCCGAGATAACCAAGCCATCATTGCAAGATAAGAATTTCCGGTAGGAAATTCCGCAGCAATGAATTATAGCCATTGTTACCTACAGGATTTATTATTTTTAAAAATTCCTTTTTCATAAGCTTCTGCGTATAGTTTTGGTAAAATCCGTTTTCTATCACGTCTTTTTTTTCTTTCCGCTGTTTTCAATGAAACGAAATCATAAATCCATTCTTCAGGTAGAATTAATTCAACATGATTACAAGTGTCTGAAATTTCTATTTCCTCTTCCTGAGTCATAACGAAAACAAACTTAATTTTTTTAATGTCCGATGAATATTTAAATTCAAATCCGCCGTTAAAATCCGTAGTGTCAAGTACTTTTTCTGTGTCACTGTCCATAATTACAACTCCAGGAAATTCGATCAATTCCTGTCCGATTATTTTACCAGTAATTATTCTTTCCTGTCCAAATGATGAGAGGAAGACAAGAAACATTATTGATCCGATTATATTTTTAACAACTTTTTTCAATCTTGTAGGTAACGGTTAGGCTATGATTCCGTTGCGAGTAAAATTCCACTGACACGCTTTTGCGTGGCAGGAATTTTCCGAAGTAGGAATCCAGCCGAGTAAAAATACATAATCTTTTGGTTTAAAGACCAAACCCAGTAATGGATTATAGCCTGTGTTGTAGTGCGTTTTTTATTCTGTTAAGTATTTTTTGAGTTTTCCAAATAGCATTTTTTCCTGAACCCTATATACAAACCAAAACCATAAAATTCCAGCTGGTAAAAGCAAAATCATCCAATTTGGGAAGTCCTTTTCAAATATAAACCCTATTGGAATAATTATAGTCATTATTATCAGAAAAACGTATAACTCAATGCGCACCTTGGTTTTCAATTCCACTTTTGTTTTATTGTTATCAATCTTTTTCAGTTTCGCATAACCTTTTATTCCCTCAACTGCATTCGGAAATCCTCTAACCATTAATGTTCCGATAGACCAATTAGACACAAATTTGAATTTGTTGTCTTCAGACCACTCAGTTGAGAATTTTTTGTTGTAATTCAGTCGTATTTTTTCATTTAGCTGGTCAATTGTCCCATTGAAAATAAATTCGTCTTTTAGTAAAATAGGATCTAATAATTCGTTCATTAAATTCGGTTGATTTTTTAATGCACTACAACGGTTGGTGTATGGTTTAGTTGCGTTGGTTTAAGCATCTAATTTAGCAAAAGGAAACCGAACGTTAGGGAAATCCGAAGGGTTTTCCGAGTACAGACAAAACAAGCAATGAACTATACACGTTGTTGTGGTGCGTATTTTATTTTTTTCGACTTGCTATTATTTCCATTGGTCCGGATGGAATAGCATATAATTTTAAAAATTCGGTTGTAACTTCTTTTATTGCGATTGAACCACTTCGTTTTCCATTATAATATATTGAAACAAAAAATGTTGAATCAATTTGTTCAATAATGTTTTTTTGCCCCTCTTTTTCATTAAATATTTTCAAAGTCTCTTTATCCCAAAGTTCTTTATTGAAACTTAATTCTGTTTCACGTTCGTTTTCAATAAACGAATAAGTTAGTTTTTCTATTTCTTCTTTTTTAAGGTTAGTGACCGTCGGTATAAGTCTATAATAATCGCTTTCAAAAACAGCATCTTTACCATTAGATTTTCCATCAGCGAATAATTTTAAGTGATTACCATCAACAACTTTATATCTGGCAAATTTTCCGTTTTTTTCCGTCAATATTTCGTCATTTACGACCTTAAGATTTAAAAATATTTTTTCAAGGGAGAAATCTGTAAAAAATTCCGCAGTTGAATCTTTAATTTTCAACATTTGAAATCCTGGATATCCTTTATGTCCATCTCCAGAGTCAATATCTTTCAGTAACCATTTTCCATTCAAATCTTGTCCATTTACTGAATTCAAAATCATTGTTGTTAATATTATAAATATTGCTTTTCTCATATGCACCACAACGTAGGTATAAAGTTATCAAGGTAACTTTATTCACATTATATACGCAAGTTAAATAATTCTAGTTAAAAAAAGGCATAAAAAATCCAACATCAGTTATTTTAAAGTTGGATTTTTTTGATAGAAATTTGGTTCTCTATATATAAAATATATAAGATCCCGAAACTCCCTCTGATCGTTTGGGATAAGCGATACACACGTTTGTTTCATCATCGAGTACGTCTCGATTCAATGACATCCTGCTTACATCATTGCAGCGGCAATACGCTTATAAATACCCTTTTCAAGTTTACTTCTAATACCTGAAAATGCTTCAATTGTTTCTTTAACATCTTCCATGGTATGTGTAGCAGTTGGAATCAATCGTAATATTATCAACCCTTTAGGAATTACAGGATACACAACGATAGAGCAAAAAACTCCATAATTCTCTCTTAGATCTTGCACCATAGCCATTGCTTCGGGTATATCTCCTTTTAAGAACACAGGTGTAATACATGTTTGCGTGGTTCCTAGATCAAAGCCAGCAGCTCTTAATCCGCTTTGTAAGGCATTAACGTTTTCCCATAACTTCTCCTTCAATTCAGGCATCGTACGCAACATATCTAATCGTTTCAATGCACCTTTAACCATAGCCATGGGCAATGATTTTGCGAACATTTGAGAACGCATATTATATTGCAAATATTGAATTATATCATTATCTGCGGCAAAAAATGCACCAATACCGGCCATAGATTTCGCAAAAGTGGCAAAATACACATCTATACCATCTTGCACTCCTTGTTCAAAGCCCGTACCTCTACCACCATCACCCAAGGTACCAAAACCGTGAGCATCATCAACTAAAAACCTGAAATTATATTTTTCTTTAAGTGCTACTATTTCTTTAAGTTTACCTTGTTCTCCTCGCATACCGAAAACACCTTCAGAGATCACTAAAATTCCTCCATTATTTTCAGTAGCCATTTTAGTAGCTCTTTGTAAGTTCTTTTCTAAACTCACAACATCATTATGTTTATAAACAAAACGCTTTCCGGCATGCAAACGAACACCATCAATTATACAAGCATGCGTATCCATATCATAGACAATAACGTCATGTTTGGTTACCAAAGCGTCAATTGCAGAAACCATACCTTGATATCCAAAATTTACTAAATATGCCGACTCTTTATTTACAAAAGCCGCACATTCTTGTTCTAATTGCTCATGAAATTTTGTATGACCCGACATCATTCTTGCACCCATTGGAAATGCCATACCGTGCTCTGCAGCAGCTTCACCATCAGCTTTAATAACTTCAGGATGATTGGCTAAACCTAAATAATCATTGATACTCCAGGTAATAACTTTTTTCCCATTAAAGCCCATCCTATTTGAGATAGGTCCTTCTAATTTAGGAAATACGTAATACCCTTCAGCTTGTTTAGCCCATTTACCTAATGGACCTTTATCTTTAATTATTCTTTCAAATAGGTCTTTCATACTTTTAAATTTTAGTAATTACATTTTTATAAGATAATTATAAAATTAAGAACGTATGCAACGGCTACGCTCTTACATAAAAAATTTAAAGATTATCTTTTTTGAATGTAATCTCAAAATTTATTAATGTTCGTTTCATCATCATATATTTTTGACGGGTACAAAGTAATCACTTTTTTTAATGCTTATCAAGGGAGTAAGCAACTCTTTTTCAATAAGTTTTTGCATGTATTACTGAGTTAAATATACCATAATTTATAACATTTCCAAAAAAGTAGTTCATAAAAAAAGAGGCTTTTATTACTAAAAGCCTCTTTAAACATTGTATAAATTATTCTATTTTATAAACTCAACTTCGGCATGTGCATGATTCTGAGTATCAAAAAATCCTTGTTCTCTCATCCAAACATCGCTAAAGACTTTACTCATATATCTTGAACCATGATCTGGAAAAATGACAACGACCTTACTATTTTTGTCAAATTCTCCTTTTTTAGCTAGTTGCATGATTGCTTGCATTGCTGCACCACTGGTATAACCTGCAAAAATACCTTCTTTTAAGGCTATTTCTCTAGCTCTATGCGCACTATCTTCGTCATTAACCTTCTCGAATTTATCGATAATTCCAAAATCTGTAGCAGTAGGAATTAAATTTTTGCCCAATCCTTCAATTCTGTATGGATAACTTTCTTTTGGGTCTAATTCACCTGTTTCGTGAAATTTTTGTAAAACTGAACCAAAAGCATCTACACCAATAATTTTAACATGAGGGTTCTGCTCTTTTAAATATTTTGCCGCACCAGAAATAGTACCTCCGGTTCCACTAGCAGCAACTAAATGTGTAATTTCACCTTTGGTTTGTTCCCAAATTTCGGGACCAGTAGAGTCATAATGTGCATCAATATTTAATTGATTAAAATATTGATTGATATACACTGAATCTGCAATTTCTGTATGTAGTTTTTTAGCAACATTATAATAAGAACGAGGATCGTCTGCACTTACATGTGCCGGGCACACATAAACTTTTGCGCCCATAGCTTTAAGCATATCGATCTTATCATTAGACGACTTTGAACTGACAGCCAGCACACAGTCATACCCTTTAATGATACTCACCATAGCAATACTAAAACCTGTATTACCAGAGGTTGTTTCAATAATGGTTGTCCCTTTTTTAAGAATTCCTTGTTGTTCTGCCTGCTCTATAATATGCAGCGCTATTCTATCTTTGGTAGAATGTCCGGGGTTGTAACCTTCGAATTTTGTATAGAACTCACCATCTAAATTTTGGGTGATTTTATTCAATTTAATCATTGGAGTATTTCCAATGAGTTCTAACACATTTTGGTTAACACCTAAATTATGTTTCATAAAAATCAATTACGATTAATCTTAAATAACGGGCAAATTTAATACTTTTTTTTTAAACTATTTTTTAATTCCTTCTAAATCTAACATAAATGCATAATCTATTGCCGTTTCTTTTAATGCATTAAATCTTCCGGATGGCCCTCCATGACCCGCTTCCATATTAGTATACATTAGTAATACGTTATTGTCAGTTTTATATTCTCTTAATTTTGCAACCCATTTTGCCGGTTCATAATATTGAACTTGTGAATCATGCAATCCGGTTGTTACTAACATATTAGGGTAATTTTTCTTTTGAACGTTATCATAAGGCGAATAAGATAACATATAGTCATAATACTCTTTTTCGGTCGGATTTCCCCATTCATCATACTCAGAGGTTGTAAGCGGGATTGTATCATCTAACATAGTAGTCATTATATCTACAAATGGTACTGCTGCAACAACACCATTAAAGAGTTCAGGATTCATATTTACAATTGCACCCATTAATAAACCACCAGCTGATCCACCCATAGCGTATAAATGTTTGTCTGAAGTATATCCTTTTTCGATTAATCCTTTACCACAATCAATAAAATCAGTAAAAGTATTCTTCTTATGCAATAACTTGCCATCTTCATACCATTGTCTTCCTAAATATTGACTTCCTCGAATATGTGCCAATCCGTACACAAATCCTCTATCTAATAAACTTAATCTTGTTGTGCTAAATCCATCAGAAATTGTATAACCATAAGAACCATAAGCGTATAATAATAAAGGCGTGTTTTTACTTAACTCAGTATCTTTTCTTCGTACAATAGATACTGCTACTTTTTTACCATCTCTGGCTTTTATCCAAACTCTTTCGCTTATGTAATTATTTTTGTCAAATTTTCCGCCTAGAACTTCTTGTTCCTTTTTAATTTCTTTAGTCTTATCGCTCATATTAAAATCGATAACCGAAGAAGGTGTTGTAAACGAATTATATCCGTAACGGATAATATTAGTATCAAATTCAGGATTACCATAAACGCCAACCGAATAAGTTTCTTCGTCGAACGGCAATTCATAATCACTTGTATTATCCCAACGTTTTATACGAATCCTGTTCAAACCATTAGAACGCTCTTCTAATACCAAATAATCTTTAAAAATAGAAATATCTTCCAATAATACTTTTTCTCTATGTGGAATTACATCGACCCAATTTTCAGCTGAAGTTTTATCCTCAGGAGTCCGCATTAACTTGAAATTAGTAGCTTTATCTTTATTTGTTAAAATATAAAAATGACCATCATAATGTGAAATTCCGTATTCCAATCCCTGAATTCGAGATTGGATCATCCGAAATGTACCATTAGGATTATCGGCTTCTAAAACTTGATATTCATTGGTTAAGGTGCTATACGAACCAATGACAATATATTTTTTTGATTTAGTTTTGTATACAAAAGTTCCGTAAGTATCATCCTTTTCATGATAAACTTCAACATCTTCTGACGCATCAGTTCCTAATATGTGCTTGTAGATCCTCTCACTTCTTAGTGTAATTGGATCTTTTTTAACATAGAAAATTGTTTTATTATCATTTGCCCATGTAGCACTGCCAACAGTATTATCAATTTTATCTGAAAGTATTTTACCAGTCTCTAAATCTTTGAATTGAAGTGTATATTGACGTCTACTTACCGTATCTACTGCAAAAGCCGCCAATTTGTTATTCGGACTCACATTTACACCTCTTAATGCATAATAGTCATACTCTTTGGCTAATTTATTGACATCAAATAAAATCTCTTCATCAGCTTCTAAGGTTTTCTTTTTACGTGAATGAATAGGATATTGCCCCCCTATTTCATATCTAGTAATGTAAAAATACCCGTTTTCCTTATAAGGAACCGACTGATCATCTTCCTTAATTCGGGATTTCATTTCTTCAAATAAATCTTCTCTAAATTGAACTGTATGACTCATTTTCTTATTGAAATAGTCATTTTCGGCATTTAAATAATCCTTTACTTTTTGAGTATGCTCATCCGGTGTTTTGTCATTCCTCTGCTCATCGGTTAATCGCATCCAATAATAATTGTCAATTCTAAGGTCTCCATGCTTTTCCAGTTCCTTTGGAACTTTATCTGCAATCGGTGGTCTAATATCTTCACCTATCATTTTATCTTTATTACATTGAAGCTGCAAAAATAGGCGAAACTGTTATTAAAAAAAGAAATATTCTTTTCATTTTTAAAAGATTTAATTATTGCTCCGAAAAATACTAAATTTGTACCTACAAAAATGTTAAATAATTAAGAATTATGTTTGGAGATTTATCTGGTATGATGGGCAAACTTAAAGAAGCTCAACAGAAAATAGAAGAAACAAAAGCACGCTTGAATACTGTACTTGTTGATGGCGAATCAGGTAACGGAAAAGTAAAAGTTACGGTTACCGCAAATAGAGAAATACGTAACGTTGATATTTCTAACGAACTTTTAAAAGAAAAGGATGCATTAGAAGATTATTTAATTATCGCCTTGAATAATGCATTAGAAAAAGCAAATGAAATTAATGAAGCAGAAATGGCAGCTGCAGCTAAAGGAGGATTACCTGATATACCCGGATTGGATATGTTTAAATAAGCTCAGTCTAAAGCATTGCTAAATAATCATCTTCTGAAATTATAGATATTTGGAGTTCTTCAGCTTTAGTACGTTTACTAGGTCCCATATTTTCGCCTGCAATAATAAAGGTTGTTTTTTTTGAAATAGAACTTGAAATTTTTCCGCCATTATCTTCAATAGATTTTTTAAGTTCATTCCTACTCATTTTGACAAAGACGCCGGAAACTACAAATATCTTTCCTTGTAAAGTGTCAGTTTGATTTTCTAAATCTTCGGCGGATAATTCTAACTGAACTCCATAAATTTTCAATCTATCAATTAATTGCATATTATAAAGATCATTTGAAAAATCAACGATACTTTGTGCTATTCTATCACCAATTTCATCGACTTTTACTAAGTCGTCAAAAGAAGCACTCATCAAATTATCAATACTTTTAAAATGTTTCGCCAATTTTTTTGCAACCGTTTCACCAACAAATCTAATTCCTAGACCAAATAAGACTTTCTCAAACGGAATTTTTTTTGAAGCTTCTATACCAGCTATCATGTTCTGTGCAGACTTTTCTGCCATTCGTTCAAGTGGAATAATTTGCGCTTCTTTTAACTCATATAAATCGGCATAATTCGTCACTAGATTTTCTTTAAACAAAAGTTCAACTGTTTCTGCACCTAATCCGTCTATATCCATAGCTTTACGGCTAATAAAATGCTGAATTCTACCCGTAATTTGAGTCGGGCAACCATATTCATTCGGGCAATAATGCTTAGCATCTCCTTCTTTTCTTAACAACTCAGTGTGACAATCGGGACAATGTGTGATATATTTGGTTGGAACAGAATTTTCCGACCTTTTAGTTATATCCACACCAATTACTTTAGGGATAATCTCGCCTCCTTTTTCAACAAAAACAGTATCGTTTACTCTAATATCCAGTTTTTCAATTTGATCTGCATTGTGCAATGAAGCACGCTTTACAATAGTTCCTGCCAATTGTACAGGTTCTAAATTTGCGACAGGAGTTATAGCTCCCGTACGCCCTACCTGATAGGTGATTTCATTTAAAACAGTACTTACTTGTTCAGCTTTGAATTTATATGCTATTGCCCAACGAGGAGCCTTGGCTGTATACCCTAATTCATCCTGATGTGCTAATGAATTTACTTTTATGACCACACCATCAGTTTCATATGGCAGTTTATGACGTTCTGTATTCCAATGATCTATAAAATCAAAGACATCGTTTATTGTTTTTGCTATAGTTAATGTTGTGGGAATTTTAAATCCTAATTTTCTGGCTTGCTCTAGCGCTTCATAATGTGTATTGAAAGGTAATCTTTGACCCACCATATGATACAATAAACAATCTAAAGGACGATTGGCTACTTCGGCACTATCTTGCAATTTTAAACTTCCACTCGCAGTATTTCTGGGATTTCTGTATGGATCTTCACCCGCTTCAACCCGTTCTTCATTCATTTTATTAAATCCATCAAAAGGAAGAATAATTTCCCCTCTAATTTCGAAATCTTTTACAACAGGATCTTTTAATTGTAAAGGAATAGATCTAATGGTTTTAATATTGGTAGTAACATTATCTCCTTGAAATCCGTCTCCCCTGGTAACCGCTTTCAATAAAGAACCATTTTCGTAAGTTAAATTAATAGAAGCACCGTCATATTTCAATTCACAGGTATATTCAACTTTTTCTATCCCTAAATTTTTTATAATTCTTTTTTCCCAATCCAATAGATCTTCTTTAGAATAACTATTATCTAAAGAATGCATTCGATTTTTATGGGTAACTGTTTCAAAGTTTTTGGTAATCTCGCCTCCTACTCGTTGTGTTGGTGAGTTGGCATCAAAAAATTCAGGATGTTGAGCTTCTAATTTCTGTAGTTCTTTAAGCTTTATATCAAATTCATAATCAGATATAATTGCATTATCTAACACATAATAACTATAATTATGTTCACGAAGTTCCTCTCGAAGATCGGTTATTTTTTGTTGGATGGTTGACATGTTCATTATAAAATATACCGCGCTAAAAATAAAGAATTAATATGGTATACTATATAATATCATACGGCTTTTTAGTAAAAACAATAACATTTATTAATAATAAGTATATCTTCTTACTTTAGAAATATGTTTTGCCAAACGTATGACTTGATGGCTATAACCATATTCATTATCATACCATACATAAATCACAATCGTTTTGCCATCATCAGTAGCTATCGTTGCATTGCTATCAAAAATTGCCGGAGCTGATGTACCGATAATATCTGAAGACACCAATTCATTACTCATTGAATATTGAATTTGCTCCACCAAATCTCCTTCCAATGCATACTTTTTCATAATGGAGTTTACAGTACTAACACTTGCCGAATTTTCTAATTGTAAATTCAAAATCGCTAAGGAACCATTTGGCACCGGTACTCTAATAGCACTTGAAGTTAATTTATTTTCTAGAGATGGCAACGCTTTTGATACCGCCTTCCCTGCTCCCGTCTCTGTAATTACCATATTTAATGCTGCAGCTCTACCTCTACGGTATTTTTTATGCATATTATCAACTAAATTCTGGTCATTGGTATACGCATGTATGGTTTCTAAATGACCCGAAACTACACCAAAACTATCTTCAATTACTTTTAACACTGGTGTAATGGCATTGGTAGTACAAGAAGCTGCTGAAAAAATACTCACTTCGTCAGGATTGAATTCCATGTGGTTTACACCATGTACAATATTCGGTACACCCTTACCTGGAGCGGTTAATAAGACCTTATCTGCCCCTTTGCTAACCAAATGTTTGCTCAGTGTTTCTTTATCTCTAAACGCACCTGTATTGTCAATAATTAAGGCATTATGAATACCATATTGAGTATAATCAATATCTTCCGGGGTATTTGCTGCGATCATATAAACTGTCATACCATTAATGATCAATGCTTTATTTTCAATATCAACATTTACAGTTCCGGCAAACCTGCCATGAACAGAATCTTTACGTAAAAGTGAAGCTCTTTTTTCGAGAATCGTTTTATTGATCTCACCACGAGTTACAATAGCACGTAAGCGCATTTGTTTACCTTTACCCGTTCTTACCATCAACTCTCTGGCTACCAAGCGACCAATTCTACCAAATCCATATAATACTACATCTTTAGGCTGAATACCATTCATATTTTCAACACCTTTCAATTTTTCATTGACAAAAGCTACTACATCATTTTCATCTTCTGCCAAATGATATTCATAGGCCAATTTACCAATATCTAATTTTGCCGGTGGTAAATCTAATTCTTTAATAACTCTAGAAATTTCAACTGCATCAAAAATTGAGATCGGTTTTTGTACAAATTCACTGGCATATTCTACCAGGTTTAAAATCTGGCTTACATTTCTATTGATCAATTGATTTCTGAATAACACTAATTCAATAGTATTATCATACCATAGATCACTAATTATTTTTATGAATTCTACTGTAGCTTTTCTTCTATCTGCTTGAAAAGCTAGTTCTTTTTCATACATTTCATTCATAACTATTTATTTTAATTTATTATGAGCTTAATTTTAGCGCAAAGGTATCATTTCAATCGATTTCGTAAAACTTTTTACATAAAAAAATCCTTCAATATAATTGAAGGATTTTCCTTATAACTTATATAATAAATTAATTTTGAATAAACGCTTGCACATACTCAGAAACACCACTCTGATTCAAAGTTTGAAATATTATTACTTTCCCTTTATTCTTTCTTAAAATTCGCTCTACTTCTTCAGAACTATACACTTTTTCGTCTCCAACTTTAAGGATAATATCTCCTGTTTTAATGCCTACATCATGCAATCTTTTACCTCTTAAAGAAACAATCTCTAATCCATAATCAATTTTGAATTTTGAAGCATTTTTTTTAGATAGCTTTTTCAATGTTCCAACATGATAGTTTGTAAAATCAAGTTTACCAATAGTTTCTTTACCAAATTGGTTGGCCAATTTAACTTCTATTTGTTGCACCTTTCCTTTTCTTAAAACTATTACATTTACCAAATCACCAGGTCTTTTAGAACTTAAGTATCCTTGAAGATCAGAAAATTGAGAAACTTCAACATTGTCTATTCCGGTAATAATATCATTTACCATTAACCCTGCATTCTTTGCTCCTCCTGTTTTAGATAATGAAGTGATCAAAACGCCGGCAGATATATTCAAGTCTAGTTCCTTAGAATTATCACCATTTAATTCAGCATATTCAATACCCAAATAAGCAGTTTGCACGTCACCAAATTCCATAATATCTTCAATTACTTTCTTTGCAATATTTGAAGGCACCGCAAAAGAATAACCTACATAAGATCCTGTTTGTGAGGTTATTGCTGTGTTAATTCCAACTAATTCACCTCTAACATTTACTAAGGCTCCACCACTATTTCCAGGGTTTACAGCAGCGTCAGTTTGAATAAATGACTCTATCATTCTTGTACTTCTAGAAATATGGATATTTCGTGCTTTTGCACTCACAATACCTGCGGTTACTGTTGATGTTAAATTAAAAGGATTACCAACAGCTAACACCCATTCTCCAACTTTAACATTATCAGAATTTGCGAAAGAAACATAGGGCAAATCAGTAGCTTCTATTTTTATCAAAGCAATATCTGAACTTTCATGAACTCCTATAACTTCTGCCTTATAAGACTTTCTATTATTTAAAGTAATTTCAAGTTCTTTTGCTCCTTTTATAACATGGTTATTTGTAATTATATGTCCGTCCGGTGAAACTATTACTCCAGAACCTGTTCCTACCGTTGCTTTTCCACTTCCACCTGCACCCTCTCCATAGAAAAATTCTAATAAAGGGTTTGTGCTAGATACTGCCATATTCTTTACGTGTACCACCGCATTTATCGTTTCTTCAGCCGCTTGAGTAAAATCTGTTGTTTCTGCTGCATAACTTGATGTTGGGATATAATTAGTTTGGGTAAATTTAGGCTGAGAAAGTCGATCTATACGCTCTTCTATATGACCATTATCAACCAATAACATATAACCCCCTAACGCCAGTGTGCCTCCTAAAATAGATGCTATGACCATACTTGCTATTTTTTTCATAATTTTAAATTTAATAATGATTATTGTAATGTATTAAGTCGCTACTTATGTTGAAAAATAACACTCAAAAATACAAGATTATTATATGTCAATCTTGACTTTAACTATACTTTAACAGCTTTTATTCCTTGTACCTTAACGGATAAATTGAGTTGAAAAAATGTTTATCTTTGTCATGATTATGAATTTAACATTTTACAAATATCAAGGCACCGGCAACGATTTTATTTTAATTGACAATCGTCGGTTTAAATTTCCCAAAAATAATGCCAAATTTATTGCTCAATTATGCAATAGAAGATTTGGGATTGGTGCAGATGGTTTAATCTTACTGGAACCATCAGATAAATACGATTTTACTATGGTCTATTATAATGCTGATGGAAATGAAGGAAGCATGTGTGGTAACGGAGGAAGGTGTACCGTAGCATTTGCTAAAATGCTTGAAGTTATAAATAATGAAACTACGTTTGAAGCTACCGATGGCGTTCATGAAGCAATTATTAATAATGACGTTGTTAGTCTTAAAATGATCGATGTCTCTGAAATTGAAAAATTTGATGATCATTTGTTCGTTGACACGGGCTCTCCACATCATATAACCTTTGTAGAAGATGTAATAAATGTCAATGTAAAAATAACAGGTAGAAAAATTAGATACGGCAGCCCGTATTTTGAAGCAGGTAGTAATGTTAATTTTGTACAAAAACTAGACAAAAATACTTTTAAAGTACGTACTTATGAACGTGGAGTAGAAGACGAAACACTAAGTTGTGGTACCGGAGTAACTGCAGTAGCCATTGCAGCCCATAATGCTCATAAAACTGAAAATAATTTGGTTACATTAGAAACTCGTGGTGGAAATTTAGAAGTTTCTTTTGAACATGATAATAATATCTATAAAAATGTGTTTTTAAAAGGTAAAGCCAAGTTAGTTTTTACGGGAGAAATAAATAACTAAATGCAAGTACTTTCAAATAAAAAAATTCATTTTAGAGCCTTAGAACCAGAAGATATCGATTTTCTGTTTGCAGTAGAAAATGACGAATCATATTGGGAAGTTAGCAGCACTCAAGCTCCTTTTTCGAGGTTTATTTTAGAACAATATATTGCAAATGCACATCAAGATATTCACGAAGTCAAACAATTACGACTAATCATTGTTGAAAATGAAACCAAAAAAAATATTGGCTTTATAGATTTGTTTGATTTTAGTCCTCAACATAAACGTGCAGGAGTTGGCATTTTAGTAATTGAAAATGAACAAAATAAAGGTTATGCTTCTAATGCCTTGCAGTTATTGATAAATTATAGTTTTAAACAACTTAACTTACACCAACTTTTTGCCAATATTACTTCAGATAATGCCAACAGTATAGCCTTATTTAAAAAATTTAATTTTGTAGAGGTTGGTACAAAAAAAGATTGGATCATCTCTAATGGTAAATTTAAAGATGAAATCTTATTACAATTGATCAATAATAATGATAATTAAGAGTTAAATAATATAAATATTAAAATGAAAAAAATAATTTTAGTTATACTAAGTATCATCCTCGTTGTTGGAAGCATTATAGGGTATATATACTATGCTAAAATATTTTCGGCTAATGTCGTTGAAAATGCAGAGGTTTTAATACCTAATTATGCCACTTTTGATGAAGTATCGGAAATAGTACAACCACATTTAAAAAATAAAAATAGTTTTGATTGGGTGGCTCAACAAAAAAATTATCCCAATGTCATTAAATCCGGAAAATATATTATCAAAAAGGGTATGAATAACAATGACTTGGTGAACTTACTTAGAAGTGGGAAACAAGCTACTATTAAAGTTACATTTAATAATCAGGACACATTAGAAAAGTTGTCAGGGAGAATTGCGGAGCAAATTGACGCAGATTCTATTGAGATCTTAGCCGCTGTGCTGGATAGTAATTTTCTGCAGAAAAATAACTTGACTAAAAAAAATGTTTTAGGAATCTTTGTTCCAAATTCTTATGAATTCTACTGGAATACTTCTGCTGAAAAATTTAGAGACAGGATGCTCAGAGAGTATAATAACTTCTGGAATAATTCACGTTTGGAAAAAGCTAACGCTCTACAATTATCAAAAAAAGAGGTGGTCACTTTAGCTTCCATAGTGCAAAAAGAAACTGCAAAAATAAGTGAACGCCCTACAGTTGCCGGTCTTTATTTAAATAGGTTAAAAGATAATTGGGCCCTACAAGCAGATCCGACAATTATTTATGCCCTCAAACAAAAACACGGCGAAAATTACGAAGTAAAACGAGTGTTAAATGGCGATCTAAAAATTGATTCACCTTACAATACTTATAAAAATCCCGGATTACCACCTTCACTAATTGCTATGCCTGATATTTCATCAATTGATGCCGTATTGAACCCGAAAAATCATGAATATTATTATATGTGTGCCAGTATTACTAATTTGGGCTCGCACGAATTTGCTAAAACACTTGCTCAACACAATTTGAATGCCACTAAATACCAACGATGGGTAAGCAAGCAGGGAATTAATAGATAGTTTATGACACTTTCCTTGGTAAAAATGAAGGTTATTATTAGTTGTATTTTTCTGTATATCTGTGCCTTCTCAGTTATCGCTCAAAGTTCAACTTCATTTTGGCAAAAATCTGACACTTTAAACACTAAACGAAAAAATGCCGTTTACTTAACCGAAGCAGCAGCGGCCTCTGTAGCATTGGTTGGATTGAATCAGTTGTGGTATGCAGATTTTGAACGGTCATCATTCCATACTATAAATGATAATGGTGAATGGTTACAAATGGATAAAGCCGGGCATGTCATAAGTTCCTATTATATAGGTAAAATAGGAATGGATGTTTTAGATTGGGCCGGCGAAAGTAAGAAACATCAACTAATTTATGGTGCTACCCTAGGTTTTGTATTCTTAAGCACTGTTGAAATTTTCGATGGTTTTTCAAAAGAATGGGGATTTTCTAAAGGTGACCTAGCCGCCAATGCGATAGGTACTGGTTTACTTGTAGGGCAAGAATTATTGTGGGATGAACAACGCATTCTACTAAAATATTCATTTCATACCACTCCTTATGCCAATATGAGACCAGATTTATTAGGGGAAAATTTTTTAGAACAAACCTTAAAAGATTATAATGGGCAAACTTATTGGTTATCCGCCAATCTATGGTCATTCAATAAAGAAAGTAAAATACCCAAATGGTTAAATATTGCATTTGGTTACGGTGCTGAAGGAATGATCTCTGCCAATGGAGATATTTTTAACGACAATATACCTCTTCCTGATCAAAATAGATTCAGACAGTATTATATAAGTCTTGATCTTGATCTGACTAAAATTAAAACGCGTTCTAAACTATTAAAAACAGTATTTTCTACAGTAAATTTTATTAAAATTCCTGCGCCAACTTTCGAAATTACATCTCGTGGTAAGACCAATTTTCATTTATTATATTTTTAATAAGCTGATTTACAGTGAGTTAATTTTTTACTAAAATTTGGAATATTTCGTATATTTGTTATATATTTGCACGCTGAATTTGAAGCATGGTTTATGTGCTTTAAAAACTATCAAATGAAAAAGAAACTACTAAAACTATCAGTAATAGTTACGCTATTATACAACCTAACTACGGGTTTTTCTAGCTGGAACAGGACTGTTGTAAAGTATAACTTACCTGATACAAGTGCTGTTGCAACCGTGTTGCAGGAGCACGAAACAATCGAAACTTTAGAGACATATAACTTCCCATTAATAGGGAAATCTTATATTGGCTTTAAAGAGGCTGTTGCGTTTAAAGAATCTCAAGGAAAATATTATAGCGTTAATACTTTAGGGTATTTAGGAAAATATCAATTTGGGAAATCTACTTTAAAAAGATTTAAAATTTACAATACTACTGACTTTTTAAACGATGCTGAATTACAAGAAGATGCTTTTTTAGCATTATGCTCTGTTAACAAATGGATCTTAATAAGAGATATTAAACGAAGTGTTGGAAAAAGGATCAATGGAATAAGAATTACAGAATCTGGTATATTAGCAGCTGCGCATCTAGCAGGTGCCGGAAATGTAAAAAAATATCTTCGCAGTAACGGTACCGATAGCTTTAGTGATGCCTATGGTACGAATATAGAACACTATTTGAAAAGATTTGCAGGTTATGACACTTCATTTGTTGAAGCAAATAAAAAACCTGTATTTTAATACCAATTGGTTATTTTTTAATTTTTATGAAGAATAAAAATAGCTGGTCGTTTATGTAATTCCACTTTTTCTTTCTTCCATTCTTGTACTGATTGCGTTTTAATAAACTCTGTTGAAAGTGTAATATCTACAGCCACACAAAGTTGGGTATTAGGCGATAATGTTTGCAATAGGTCAGTCAGCAATTTTTCATTTCGATACGGTGTTTCTATAAATAACTGAGACTGATCTTTTTCTGAGGACAGTTTTTCTAATTGCTTTATACTTTTTTTCCGCTCTGCTTTATCTATTGGTAAATAGCCATTAAAAGCAAAATTTTGTCCGTTTAACCCAGAACTCATCATTGCCATAGTAATTGAAGATGGCCCAACCAGGGGTACTACTTTAATATTTTTTTTATGTGCCAATTGTACGATCAATGCACCCGGATCTGCAATAGCAGGCACACCAGCCTCCGACAATAAACCTATGGAAAAACCATTTGTACATACATCCAGATAATTTTGTGATTCAAAATCATCTGTATATTTATCTAATATATTAATGTGCAATGAGGCTTGTGATTTTCTTGGAGAAATTTTTTTAATAAATCTTCTAGCCGATTTCTCATTCTCTACTATAAAATAATCTACTTGTTCAATTATTTTTTTAACTGAAATGGGAAGCACTTCAAGAGGTTCATTATCTCCTAAAGTAGTCGGGATCAAATACAGTTTCCCTATGTTAGTACTCATTCTAATTTACGATCAGTTTTTTGTTTATCTTGTTTCCGTCTACGTCTGAAACTTTCACAAGATACAAACCTTTTGCAAAATCTTTTATAGGAATACTCACTAAATTATCATTAACCTCTTTAAGTCTCCATACTAACTTTCCGCGAATATCATAAATAGCAATATTTGCCGGAATAGACAGCTCTTTAAAATCAAACTTTAATTCCTCTTTTACTGGATTTGGGTACATGGTAAAATTAAATATGCTAAAGGTGTCAATTCCTAAATTTACATCCACGATTTTATAAATAGTACCCGAACTAATTCCAGCAATATATAATTCACCCGCAACATCTTCTCCAAAAGCAACCCAGTTGTTCCCGGCAAAAACCTGAGAAAAACTAAGATCCCAAACAGTTCCATTTTCTTCCAGAACACCTATCTCATTACTACAATAATCGGCAAAAAAATATAGTCCGCTAAAACCAGGATATAATAACCCACGATAGCGATAACCACCCGTAACAGAACATCTCGAAGTGCCGGCTTGCGCATATACAGCTACAGGAAAGGTTAGAGTATTGGCATCTGGACAATCAGTAGTATTAAAAATTTCATTTCCTTCGTAACATCGCCAACCATAATTTAATCCTGAAGCTGTGGAAGACACTCTATTGATCTCCTCGAACCTCCCCTGACCTACATCGGCGCTCCAAAGATCTCCCGTCTGCCTGTCAAAACTAAATTTCCATGTATTTCTATGTCCATAAGACCATATTTCATCCAATGCATTGGCATTTCCAACAAAAGGATTACCAACCGGAATTGCATAATTATTACCATTGCTGGTATTATCAACATCTAATCTTAATATTTTACCCAATAAAGTAGTTAAATTTTGTGCTCTGTTCCCAGGATCTCCAGAGCTACCTCCATCTCCGGAAGAAATATACAGGTATCCATCAGGACCAAAAGCCAAATCCCCTCCATTATGATTTGAAAATGGTTGCGTAATGGTCAATAATACTTGTTCTGAATTGCTATTGGCAAGATCAGAATCACTTGAAGTAACAGAAAATCTCGATATAACAGTATTTCCAGAATTATTAATATAGTTCACATAAAAGAATCCATTAGCTGCATAATTAGGATGAAAGGCAACACTTAATAAACCTCTTTCATCGCCAATACCTCCAACATTTCCAACGATACTTTCAATATTTAAAAAAGGTGAAGAATTTAAAGTTCCATCAGAATTCAATATTCGGATTCGCCCATCTTGCTCTACAACAAAGAGCCTGTCATCATTTGCATGTTTAATACTCACAGGTTTGTCGAGACCGATTCCAAAAGATTCCAATGCTATACTTGGTTGTGCAAAAACACCAAACACATAAAGTAAACCTAATAAAAATAAATAGTGTCTATGCATAACTATAAATTTTACAGGTTGATTTATCAAATTTACAAAAAAATAATTGCTTACAAATAAATAGAAATGGAAGAGGTAAATTACTTTAATTTTTCAGCTATTACAGAACAGGCTTTATCCAACATCTTATACACATTCTCAAAACCTCTCTCATTATCATGATATGGATCAGGCACATCTACATTTTCATTAGGAAAAATCTCATTCAAGATCATAAAAACTTTGGCATTATCCTTTTCGTTTCTTGCCAAAGCCAGTAGATCTTTCTTATTGGAATTATCCATCACATAAATCAAATCAAAATTATCAAAATCTGTCACCTCAAATTGACGGCAACGCTGATCTGTAATATCAAGAAGATATTTCTTAGCAACAGCAATAGAACGTCTATCGGGTAAACCACCAACATGATAATTACCAGTACCTGCTGAATCTACATAAATTTTATCTGAATTTATTTTTGACTTTAAGATACCCTCAGCCAACGGTGAGCGACATATATTTCCGAGGCATACCATTAAAACCCGTACCATCTTTAAAAATTAAAATGATAGTTTTTTGGTAATATCTTCAACGTATTTTCTAAATTGCTTGTCAGTTTCGGTAAGGTTATCAACGGTTTTACAAGCATGTAAAACAGTAGCATGATCTCTACTGCCTATTTGAGATCCAATACTAGCCAAAGAAGCTTTTGTCATACGCTTAGCAAAGAACATTGCTAATTGACGCGCCTGCACAATATGTCTTTTTCTAGTTTTAGATTGCAACGTGGTAACATCCATCTCAAAGTATTTAGAAACTACTTTTTGGATGTAATCTATTGATACTTCACGTTTGGTATTTTTAACGAATTTATCAACTATTCGTTTTGCTAAAGACAATGTAAATTCTTTTCTATTAAATGAGGCTTGAGCAATCATTGATATCAAGACGCCTTCTAACTCTCTAACATTGGTTTTTATATTTTTGGCTATATATTCAACTATTTCTTCCGGCATTTCAACTCCATCTCTAAATAATTTATTGTTCAATATTAGAATTCTGGTCTCATAATCAGGCGATTGTAACTCGGCCGATAGTCCCCATTTAAATCTTGATAACAAACGCTGTTCAATATCCTGCATATCGACAGGAGCTTTATCAGATGTTAAAATAACCTGTTTACCATTTTGATGTAAATGATTAAAAATATGGAAAAATACATCCTGAGTACCAGATTTACCTGATAAGAACTGCACATCATCAACAATCAACACATCAATCATCTGATAAAAGTGAATAAAATCATTTCTAGAATTTCCTTTAACTGAATCAATATATTGTTGTGTGAATTTTTCAGCAGAAATATACAATACCGTTTTTTCTGGATATTTATCCTTAATATCAACACCTATAGCATGTGCTAAGTGCGTTTTACCTAATCCTACACCTCCATAGATCAATAAAGGATTAAAAGATGTACCGCCCGGCTTATTAGCTACTGCCATACTTGCAGATCTAGCCAACCTATTAGCATCTCCTTCAATAAAACTATCAAAACTATAATTAGGATTTAATTGAGACTCGATCTTAATTTTTTGAATGCCAGGAATAATAAACGGATTCCTCAATTCTCTTTTATCAAACTCTAAAGGAACAGTAACTCCTTGAGAGTTAAATGGCTTTCTATTGGAACTAGGTATTTTTACAGTATGCGGATTTTTACTGCTATATGCATTTTCCATCTTTACATCATATACCAACTTAGCATCTTCACCTAGCTCACGAACAAGTGCAACTCTTAACAATTTAATATAATGCTCTTCTAACCACTCATAAAAGAATTTACTTGGCACTTGAATAGTAAGTGCAGCACCTGATACTTTAATAGGTTTAATTGGTAAAAACCAAGTTTTATAAGCTTGTGGTTTTATATTGTCTTTAATAAAAGACAAGCAATTATTCCAAACTGAAGTAGCAGTTTTTGTCATTCTAAGGGTTTAGTTTTTTTGGTTAAGATTGCTAAGAGATTTTTCAGGGTTCTCTCTCATAGTTTTCGTGTTACAAAAGTGTGAATATTTTTTGTTATAAAAAAATAAAATTACTATTGATTTATAATTATTTTTTTCGTAAACTCTCGCTCTTTAAAAAAATTAATATATGCTTACTCATAACATACAAATTCGTGTTAGATACGGAGAAACTGACCAAATGGGCTACGTTTACTATGGTAACTATGCCCAATATTTTGAAATGGGAAGAGTTGAATGGCTCCGCAACTTAGGCTTATCATATAAACGTATGGAAGACTCTGGTATTATGTTACCAGTCTTAAATTTGAATATAGACTATAAAAATCCGGCAAAATATGATGATTTACTCACTTTAAAAACTACTTTACTTAAAAAACCTTCCGTTAGAATTGAATTTGGTTTCGAAGTATATAATGAAAATGAAGAGTTATTAACTGTAGGTAAAGCTTCTTTGGTGTTTATAGACATGAAAAGGAATAAACCCACCAGAGCCCCAGATTATATTATAGAAAAAGTAGCTCCGTTGTTTGATTAAATTGCAATTATTTTAACATGTCTCAACTCCTCGAAGGCACTTTTTATTCTTTTTATGTCTTTTTTACGGATTGAAATTTCAATTTCACAATGTAATTCAGTTTTTTGACTGGCAATAGTAATATTATTCTCCTTTATAATACGCATCACTTTATTCATATATACATACTCAAAAACAATTTTAAAATGAATGTCTATTGTTTTCGTAATAATTTGAGAAGATGCTAAAGCTAATTGTGCTGAGGCTTTATATGCATTTACCAAACCTCCAACGCCCAATTTCGTTCCTCCAAAATAACGCACCACTACAACCAATACATTTGTCAATTCTTTAGACAAAATCTGACCATATATAGGTTGTCCAGCCGAATTGTTAGGCTCACCATCATCATTAACCCTAAATTGAATAGTTTCAACACCAACTTGCCAAGCATAACACCAATGCCTAGCCTTATGATGCTCTTTTTTTAAATTATCAATAAATTCTTTTACCTGCTCTTCACGCTGTAGCGGATAAGCATATGCTAAAAATTTACTTCCTTTTTCCTTAAATATAACTTCCACAGAAGGTTTACTTATGGTTTTATATATATCCTTTTCTAACAATTCTTATTCTTTAAGATTCTTAAACTATCTGATTGTAAAGATTCGTTAACAATTTCTTCACCATTAATAATTGGTGCAACTATTCCTTCAATAAAGGATACATTTCCTACAAAAATTCGCGCTTCATCCCATAAATTGGCATCAATAAATGTTTGTAATGTCTTTGAACCACCCTCAATAAAAACCGATTGAATTTCATATTTATATAAAACATGACAAATTTGTAAAGCAACATCTTTAGAAAAATCCATTTGTTCAAAAATAAGGTTGTCACTTGTATTTTTATTCTCTTTTTCTGTAATGATAATAGTCTTTATACTTCCGTCAAACAAATTATAATTAGCAGGCACTCTCAAATTCCTGTCCAAAATTACACGTATCGGGTTCTTTCCACTCCAATGACGCACATCTAATTTTGGATTATCGCTAACAGCTGTATTCGTACCTATCAATATTGCCTGTTCTTCACTTCGCCACTTATGAACTAATTGCCTTGAATATTGATTTGTAATCCAATTAGGTTTTGCTTCATTATAATTTTTTATTTTTCTATCAATATCTATAAACCTATCTTTAGTTTCTGCCCATTTCAAAATGATATAAGGTCTCTTCTTAGTATGATAGGTAAAAAAACGTTTATTTAACTCAACACATTCATCCTCCAACACACCAACTATGACATCACAGCCATGTTTCTTTAATTTTTCTATTCCTTTCCCTGCTACTTTATCATAAGGATCAATACACCCCACAATTACTTTCGGAATTTTATTTTTTATGATTAAATCTGAACATGGCGGTGTTTTTCCAAAATGATTACAAGGTTCTAAACTCACATATAAGGTTGCTTTTTTAAGCAACTCTTTATAAACTACTGAACTGATTGCATTCACTTCGGCATGGTTCCCACCATAAGGACTTGTATAACCCTCTCCAATAATCATGTCATTATACACAATAACACTTCCTACCATAGGGTTAGGGCTTGTCATTCCTAATCCGTTCTTAGCTAATTCAACGCAGCGTTTTATATATTTTTCATGTATCTTCACACCGTAAAAATACTGTTTAAATTCTTATGCTCATTAGAAAAATTCAACCAGGTGACAACTCCTATTTAGAAAAAATTATTAAATCATCGCTTGTTGAATTTGGCATGCCAATGATAGGAACCGCCTATGAAGACGAAGACACAAAATATATGTATGAAGCATACCAAGGTAAAAGAGAAATTTATTTTGTACTAGACGATAATGGCATTGTAGTTGGTGGAGGAGGTATCAAAGCGCTACAAGGTAATACTGACAATGTATGTGAACTTCAAAAAATGTATTTCGCTCCTGATGTGCGTGGTAAAGGTTATGGGAAAATAATGTTTGATAAATGTATGGAGGCAGCAAAAATGTTCAGCTTCACTAAATGCTATTTAGAATCAGCCGGTTCATTAAAAGCCGCTATACATATATATGAAAAAAATGGATTTAAACATTTAGAAGGCCCACTAGGTGGCACCGGTCATTATTCCTGCGAAGTTTGGATGTTAAAAGATTTAAATGAATGACAATTCAGGAACTAAAGTCGAGATATTTAAATGACTTACTAAAGTTATATCCTAAAGAAGAGATTCAATCCTTTTTTAACTTGTTGATTTCTTATAAACTAAAATTATCAAGAACTGATATTGCGTTAAACTCTAATCTCAATATACAAAAAGAGAATGTAGCTTTTTTTATAAATGCTTTATCAGATTTAAGTCAAGAAAAACCAATTCAATATATAATAGGTGAAACCGAATTTTATGGTTTACCTTTTAAAGTTGATAAAAATGTATTGATTCCGAGACCAGAAACTGAAGAATTAGTAGATTGGGTTTTAAAAGACAATAAACAGAAGAAAATAGAAAATAGAAAGCTCCAAATCTTAGATATTGGAACAGGTAGTGGCTGTATTGCAATCTCTTTAGCAAAAAACTTACCAAATGCCGAAGTTTATGCATTAGATGTTTCTACAAAAGCTTTAAAAATTGCACAAGAGAATGCAAAGCTAAATAATGTAAATATTCATTTTATTGAAGGTGATATTCTAAACACTGATGTCACCTCGAGCGCAGTCGAGAGGTATCAGAGTGAAAAATATTTACTATTAAAATTCGATATTATAGTAAGCAATCCACCTTATGTACGCGAATTAGAAAAACAGGAAATACAAAATAATGTATTAGAGAACGAACCTCATTTGGCTCTATTTGTTGCTGATAAAGATCCCTTATTATTTTATGATAAGATTGCTGACTTCGCTAAGGCTCATTTAGCCAAAAATGAACAATTATATGTTGAGATCAATCAATATTTAGGAAAAGAAACAGTAAAATTGCTAAATCAAAAAGGATTTACAGATATAATATTACGTAAAGATCTAATAGAAAATGACAGAATGATCAAAGCTACTTTTTAACTATTCTCATCTTATAAATAGTCAACATAATAGTTTAATAATAGCCTTAAAATATTTAATTTTACACAATCCTTAACTCATCGTTATTCTGAAATAAATTTTCAATGATAATTATATGTTAAAAAGGGAAATAGGAATACTTTTTTGTGTAATGCACGTTTTAAAAATACGACAATAGACCCATTACTAAATTTGAAAAAAATATTGCGAAAAATGAATAAATTAATTTTGATTGGACTGTTGTTTAGTACAATTTTATCTGTAAATGCACAAGAATGGTTAACCGATTTTGAAGAGGCGAAAAAAGTAGCCTCTGAAAAAAATCAAAACATAGTGCTAGTATTTCAAGGATCTGATTGGTGTGCCCCGTGTATAAAATTAGATAGAGAAATTTGGAGTACTGATGAGTTTAAAAATTATGCTAAAGACCATTTTGTAATGCTTCAAGCTGATTTTCCGAGAAAGAAAAGTAATAAATTAGAAAAAACTCAACAAGAAAAAAACAACAACTTAGCAGAAAAATATAATAAACAAGGGTTCTTTCCACATGTGGTGGTATTGAATAAGCAAGGCTATGTATTGGGTAGAACCGGTTATAAAAAAGTGAGCCCATCTGATTACATCAAATTACTATCTTCTTTTTAAGATTTTTTGGATGAAAAAATTAATCTTATTGACTATCGTCATTTTATCTACTTCATTACTTTCTGCGCAACAAATGTATAGGCGTACTTTAAAACTAATGGGTACGCGGTTTGATATTTCTGTCATCGCTAAAGATTCTACAAAAGGTACTCATTATATTGAGTTGGCCATAAATGAAATTACCAGAATAGAAAATTTAATCTCATCGTGGGATAAAAACTCTCAAACCTCATTAATTAATAGAAATGCAGGAATCAAGCCAGTAAATGTTGATGCTGAGTTGTTTAATTTAATAGCTCGCTCATTATCGATCTCAAAACTAACTGACGGAGCTTTTGATATAAGTTATGCCTCCATGGATAAAATTTGGAAATTCGACGGTAGTATGAAAGTGATGCCCACTAAAAAAGAAATAAAGGCCTCAGTTGAAAAAGTTGGTTATCAAAACATAATTCTTAATGAAAAAGATCTAACCGTATTTTTAAAGTTGAAAGGAATGAAAATCGGCTTTGGTGCAATAGGCAAAGGTTACGCTGCTGATAAAGCTAAAGATTTATTAATCTCAAAAGGAGTCACTGCTGGAATAATGAATGCGTCTGGCGATATGAATGCTTGGGGCAAACAACTGAATGGGGATTATTGGAAGGTTGCGATCACTAATCCATTAAATAAAAAAAATGCTTTCGGCCTCCTACCAATTAAAAGTGGAGCCGTTGTTACTTCTGGTAATTACGAAAAATATCAAATTTTTAATGGTAAGCAATATTCACATATTATCGATCCGAGAACCGGATATCCATCAAGCGGTATTATTAGCGTAACCGTTTTTGCACCAAAAGCAGAATTAGCAGATGCTTTAGCCACTTCAATTTTTGTAATGGGCATAGAAGCAGGTATTGATAGAATTAATCAATTACCAAAAATAGAATGTATTCTAATTGATGAAAATGGTGATATTCATAAATCTGATCATATAAATATTAAAAACAATTGATCCCATGAAAAAAATAATTTATATAGTATTAGCGGCATCATTCCTAACTTCTTGTGTTGTTGTTAAGGAATATGAAAAAGTAAATATCAATGATCCTGATATGGTTTTATCCTCTAGGAAAGCAAATAAATTTGAGACCTCTTTTCAAGCATATAGAGAATCTGCTTCTGGAGCAAATGGTGGAAAAACAGGCGGAGGCTGTGGTTGTAATTAATATTTATAGTCAGAGTGATAAATATATCTATATCCATTTCAAATTCAAAATACAAATCAGATTAAATAACTAAATGAAAAATATTCTATTAATTACTTTGCTGTTTACCACCACTATTATTGCTCAAGTACAACCTAAAGATTCAGCTAAAGCTTATAAAAAACGAGTATTAGAAAAGATGGAAGTTGATTTTTTATCAAGTTATTATGCTCAAGATGGAGATAATGCAGCAGTAACAGGTGGAATTGGTACTGAAGAATTGACAGATCTTGCGACAAATATAGTGGTATCAATCCCTTTAAATGACGATGATGTATTGACTATTAGTGCAGAAATTTCTGCATATACTTCTGCCTCTTCCAGTAATTTAGACCCTTTTGATAGTGGTGCTTCTAATGATGATGATGATGATGACGATGATAGAAATGGTAATTCAAAAGCAATAAGCACAACTACAGTGAGTCCTTGGGTAGAATCAAGTGGTGACTCAAAAAAAGATACTTGGGTAAACGGAAATATCAGTTATAGCCATTCTTCTGATGATAGGAATAAAATATGGAGTGCAAACCTGAATTTTGCCAATGAATATGATTATACTTCCATTGGTTTTGGAGGTAGTCATACTTGGTTATTTAATGAGAAAAATACAGAAGTTGGTATTAAAGGTAATGTCTATTTAGATACTTGGAGTCCAAAGTATCCTACAGAATTAGATTCTTATCTTGAAGCGGACCAAAATTTAAATAATGGCTTTTTTAGCGGTGTAGATATATTAGATCAAAACGGAGATATTATTGATAAAGATGGTATTAATGTATGGAGTCCTTTAAATAATACATTAATTGTTGATAAAAGTAGAAATACGTTTTCGGCATCTATAAGTTTCTCTCAAATATTAAGTAAAAACGCTCAAATTTCCCTCTTCCTAGACTTAATACAGCAAGATGGTTGGTTAGCGAGCCCTATGCAACGTGTTTATTTTGGAGATAGGGCAAATTATTATATAGGTAATGCAGCAAGTATAGACAACTATACCTCCCCAACTAATAGAGATGTGTTTCAATTAGCTGATGATATTGAACGTTTACCAGATAGTCGTTTTAAAATTCCAATAGGTGTACGTTTTAACTACTTTATCAATGAAATATTCGTGGCAAGAACTTACTATCGCTTCTATAGTGATGATTGGGGAATCACATCGCATACAGCAGAAATTGAACTACCAATAAAAATTTCAGATAAATTTACATTATATCCATATTATAGATATTATACGCAAACAGCTGCTGATTATTTTGCGCCATTTGAAGAAAATGTATCAACACAAGAATTTTATACTTCAGATTTTGATTTATCCGATTTTGATGCAAATCAATATGGGTTTGGGATAAAATATACAGACATCTTTACGAAACTCCATATTTGGAAACTCAATCTAAAGAGCGCTGAATTAAAGTATAGTCATTATGACCGAAGTACCGGACTTGCTTCCGATATAATTTCTTTAGGGTTTAGTTATGTTTTTGAATAATATTACATCTCAATTCATACTAGTTTAAAAAGCTTTATTAATTTTTAAAACTAGTATCTTTGCATCATGCGAATAGATATTATAACCGTTTTACCAGCATTGATCAAAAGTCCGTTTGAACATTCCATTATAAAAAGAGGCATCAACAAAGGGTTAGTTCAAGTACATTTTCATGATTTACGCAAATATGCGGTCAATACATATGGTAAAATTGATGATGCACAATTTGGTGGTGGCGCCGGAATGGTAATGATGGTTGAACCTATTGACAAATGTATTAGTCAATTAAAATCAGAACGCAATTATGATGAAATTATCTTTATGACACCTGATGCCGAAATCCTTAATCAACAAACAGCAAATACATTATCTTTAAAAGAGAACCTAATTATTTTATGTGGTCATTATAAAGGTGTAGATCAACGAGTACGTCAATTATTTATTACGAAAGAAATTTCTATTGGAGATTATGTTCTAAGCGGTGGGGAATTAGGTGCAGCTGTTTTATGTGATAGTATTATTCGATTAATACCAGGAGTAATTGGTGATGAAACCTCTGCTTTAACAGATTCTTTTCAAGATGATTTATTATCACCACCAGTCTATACAAGACCTGCAACTTATAAAGAACATAAAGTACCCGATGTCCTTTTATCAGGTAATTTCCCTAAAATTGAAGAATGGCGCAATGAACAGGCCTTGGAAAGAACTAAAACTATTCGTCCTGATCTATTAAATAAAAGTGAAAAATAAAATTAATTTCATTATCTAATCTTCAAAAACTTTTTATTACATTTGCACACTCAAAATTAACCTCTGACGAAAATCGTGAATGTTAGTTTCTGAAAAATCATTAAAATAATAAAATGGGAGATTTAGTAAAATTTGTACAAGACGAATTTGTAACAAAAAAAGAAATTCCTAATTTTTCGGCTGGTGATACAATTACGGTGTATTATGAAATTAAAGAAGGTGAAAAAAAACGTACACAATTTTTTAAAGGCGTTGTAATCCAACGTAGAGGATCTGGTGCTACAGAAACTTTTACCATTAAAAAAATGTCTGGAACAGTAGGTGTTGAACGTATATTTCCAATCAATTTACCAGCAATTCAGAAAATTGAATTGAATAGAAAAGGTAAAGTTAGAAGAGCAAGAATTTATTACTTCAGAAAACTTACCGGTAAAAAAGCAAGAATTAAAGAAACAAGAGTATAGATCATATACGTTGTAAACGGTTAAAACAAACCCTATTTCATTTTCTGAAGTAGGGTTTTTTCTGTATTAACAATTGTTGATAAACGCTTTTAATATCTTATTAATAACTACTAATCATTTTTTATTTATTTTTTAATCTTCTTCAATATATTTGTCAAAGAATTTACGAGGAGTTAGCGGTTTAGTGAGCCTAAGAAGCGATTTCGGTCAAAATTGAAGCTTGATAAACTAAAGACAACTGTAATTTCTAAGAGAACGTTCTTTTGTTTTTAAGAATTATATATAGCCAAGTGTTTAGCATGAATAATTGGAAGTATTGAAATACTTAAAAACAGATTTAAAATATCATTATGAAAGTTAGAATGATTAACATCCGTTATTGTTTAATACTTATATAAAGATATTTTAAAGAAATGTAAGGTGAAGGATACTGTTTTATAAATGGTAAAAGGTGATTATTTCGGTAATATACTAACTTGCATTGAACATTTCAGCTAAAAGCCACGATAAAAAGCAATTTTTACCGTGGCTTTGGTTTTTGTATTAATTCGTAGTTATTAACAATTGTTAATAACCATTGTTAAAAACAAGTTAGTAAGTTCACTTAGTAACATTACTCATATAAGCCTGTTATACAGTACTTTTACATGAACGGAATCTAAGTATTGAATTTCCCCCCTTTGTATTATGTAAATAATAGAAAGTTTACTATGAGCTTATTTAGATTCTAAATCATATTGTTCTTTAATAATTTCATAATCAGTGTTTAGCGCACAATTCCTTAATGATAAAATAATATTTTAGAGCAATATACCTAAGAGCACCTTATAACCATAAGGTGCTTTTTTATGATTTCACTACCATAATTTATATATCAATTATTTTAGATAAAACCCAATAATTATTAGTACTTAACAGCGAAAAATTAAGTTAATAATTTGTAAATTTGCTAGATTTTAAAATACATAAATATGTCTAGTACATCAACAATAATATATACAAAAACCGATGAGGCTCCCGCGCTGGCAACACATTCTTTTTTGCCTGTTGTAACTGCCTTCACTAAAACCTCTGGAATTTCAATTGAAACCAAAGATATTTCATTAGCCGGTAGAATATTAGCAACTTTTGCTGATTTTTTGACTGATGACCAGAAAGTGCCTAATGCCTTGGTTGAGTTAGGGGAATTAGCGAAAAAACCGGAAGCCAATATTATAAAACTTCCTAATATAAGTGCTTCTATTCCACAATTAACTACCGCAATAAAAGAACTACAATTAAAAGGATATAAACTACCTGATTATCCTGATGAACCGGAAAACGAAACCGAAAAATCAATCAAATCACGTTACGATAAAATAAAAGGAAGTGCTGTAAATCCTGTTTTACGTGAGGGTAATTCTGATCGTCGTGCTCCGAAAGCTGTAAAAAACTATGCAAGAAAGAATCCTCATTCAATGGGAGCTTGGAGTTCAGATTCAAAAACACATGTAGCTACAATGACAGAAGGTGACTTTTTTCACAATGAAAAATCTGTTACAATTAAAGAAGCTAATTCTGTAAATATTCAATTTATTTCAGAAAATAAAAGCACATTTCTACTGAAAAAGAATGTACCACTATTGGCTGGTGAAATTATTGACGCCACAGTAATGAGTAAAAATGCATTACTAAAATTCTTAAAAGAACAAATAGCCGACGCCAAATCTAAAGATGTATTGCTGTCATTGCATATGAAAGCAACTATGATGAAAGTTTCTGACCCTATTATTTTTGGACATGCAGTTGACACCTATTTTGCATCTATATTTGAAAAACATAGAGCAATTCTAGATGAAATTGGTGTTGATGTAAATAATGGTTTTGGAAGCCTTGTTAGTAAAATTGAAGAATTACCCGAAGCTAAACGCAGAGAAATAGAAGCAGATATTAAGCTTTGTTATGATAAACAACCTGCATTAGCAATGGTAAATTCTGATCAAGGTATTACAAATCTGCATGTCCCGAGTCACGTAATTATTGATGCCTCTATGCCTGCAATGATTCGTACTTCGGGACAAATGTGGAACACAGAAGGTAATCTACAAGATACAAAGGCGGTTATACCGGATAGCTCATATGCAGATATCTACCAAGTTACTATTGATTTTTGTAAAAAACATGGTGCTTTTGATCCTACAACTATGGGAACAGTACCAAATGTGGGTCTTATGGCTCAAAAAGCAGAAGAATACGGATCTCATGACAAAACTTTTGAAATTGAATCTAATGGAAAGGTCAGAGTAGTTGATAATTCAGATAATATTTTAATAGAACATTCAGTGGAACGAGGTGATATCTGGAGGATGTGTCAAGTTAAAGATGCACCTATCCAAGATTGGGTTAAGCTAGCCGTAAGCAGAGCAAGAGCGACTAATACACCAACAGTATTTTGGTTAGACAAAAACAGAGCTCATGACAGCGAAATAATCAAAAAGGTGAATACATATTTACCTAATCATGATACCACCGGACTTGATATTAGAATTTTATCTCCTGCAAAAGCAACGCAGTACACATTAGAAAGAATAAAAGATGGTAAAGATACCATTTCAGTCTCGGGTAATGTTTTACGAGATTATTTAACAGACCTATTTCCTATCCTAGAATTGGGTACCAGTGCCAAAATGCTTTCCATTGTCCCTCTTATGAATGGTGGCGGATTATTTGAAACAGGCGCCGGTGGTTCTGCGCCAAAACACGTGCAACAATTCTTAGAAGAAAATCATTTAAGATGGGATTCGTTAGGAGAATTTTTAGCACTTGCGGTTTCATTAGAGCATTTCAGCGAAGTTAATAATAATGCCAAGGCTTTGGTCTTATCTGAGACCTTAGATGACGCTACAGATAAATTTTTAGATAATAAAAAGTCTCCATCACGTAAGGTAAATGAACTTGATAATAGAGGAAGTCATTTTTATCTAACGATGTATTGGGCACAGGCATTGGCAGCACAAACTAAAGACATAGAATTGAAATCTAAATTCATGAGTATTGCCAAAGAGTTAGAAGATAATGAAAGTAAGATCATTGACGAACTGAACGTAGTACAAGGCAAATCTATGGATATAAATGGTTATTACCTACCAAATGAGACGTTGACCTCAAAAGCGATGCGACCGAGCGAAACTTTTAATGCTATTTTGAAAAAAATGGAATAATATTAAAATATCACTATTAAGAATAAAAGCTCCTTTTTTTAGGGGCTTTTTTTATGGCGTTACTTTGATTCAATATCACGGTCGCGCTGTAGGTTTTATCTTTTTGTTTAATAAAAAAATACTGTCCAAGAAATAAGTCTAACAAAATCAAAAAGGATATCACTTCCATCGCTAATTTAATTCAATCTTAAAATTTCAAGTATTGAACAGTAATAAAAATTCTTACTCTAAGAAGTAGTATAAAAAAATATGAAGAAAAATTATGTATTTTTGACCCATGGGTTTTATAAGAACAACTGAGAAAGATTCTAATTACAATCATCTTGAAAAGATGAGCCTTAATGAATTACTTTCTAATATAAACAATGAAGATAAAACGATTC
>Ga0209633_10000892_pt1 | contig 32826 bp, 26 predicted proteins | sample Cruoilmetagenom1_FD_187290 | JGI IMG/M metagenome (GOLD analysis project Ga0209633, IMG submission 187290) | Oil polluted marine microbial communities from Coal Oil Point, Santa Barbara, California, USA - Sample 1 (SPAdes) (version 2) | ecosystem: Environmental > Aquatic > Marine > Oil seeps ... | reverse complement strand
TATTCTTTTTTGAAAAATTCGATAACTCTCAGAAAAAAGAACTCAGCATTGTTTTATTCCGATGGATAATGCCGTATCTTCTGTTTGTTTCCATAAGCGCCATTATGATGGCGGTTCATAATACTCATGATAAATTTTTTATTCCGGCAGCCACTCCCATTGTTTTTTCTATATGTGTAATCGGGTCTATGCTTCTCTGGTACCGGCAATGGGGACCTCTATCCATAGGCTTTGGAGTTCTTTCAGGTGGTCTGGCACAGATTTTTGTTCAGTTTCCCAGTTATCGAGGCCTTGGTTACAGTTTATTACCGTCCTTGAAGTTTAAAGATCCTGCATTCAGGCGGGTTATGCGTAAGTGGGCCCCGATGCTTTTAACCTCATCCCTTTTTGCTGTTAATAATCAGGTGGCAATGCTGCTGGCATCTTTTCTGCCGGATAAAAGCACCTCTTCTCTAGCTTACGCTATTGTCTTTTTTCAATTGCCTTTCGGCATATTTTCAGCATCAATTACGACTGTTCTTTATCCCAGGATGAGCCGGCAGGCGGTATCCGGGGATAATACGGGTCTACTTGAAAGTTTAAGTTTCGGATATAGAAATCTCTGGGCACTACTGGTACCCTCAGCATTGGTTCTGATAATGCTGGGGGAACCCATTGTCTCAATTGCGTTTCAGCGCCGGGCTTTCACCTTCAGTGATACAGTTCTGACTGCGAGAGTATTGGCTGCATACGCTGTTGGAATGCCGTTTATCGGCCTATTTAATATCACCCAGAGATCTTTATACGCTATGGGGGAGGTACGCAAGCCTCTTTACTGTGCTATGGGTACGGTTGCACTGGACATTATTCTATCTGTATTTTTTGTTTTTTTCACAGAGGGAAGCAGCGTTTCCCTTGCATGGGCAAATTCTATATCCTTTATATTTGGATCAATTCTGCAATTCCATGTAATGCACCGCATTTCCGGTTTCAGTATTAACAAATTCACGCTTAAAACATTCATCAAAGTTCTCACGGCTGTATGCGCTGGAGTGTTGGTGATTCTATTATTCTATAGAATCCTGGGAACAGGATGGTGGCAGACCGGCAGCAGCTGGAGGGGCCTGGGGCTTCTATTCCTGGCTGGAGTTTGTGTTTCCGGTACGATTTTGGCATTATATGCTTGGATGAAAGTGGAAGCTCTGTCGATAATACTCAGAAAGAGGGGAATATGAAGATAAGAATAATAATGATACTTCTGGCCGTAATTATATCTTCACCTTTACTCTTTTCTCAGGAATCCGCAGATGAGACCAGTTCACAAGAAAAATCTGTACCGGAAGTAGACAGGAGAGAGGAAATAATTCTGTACGGCATTGATGATGAAGTTAAAACTGTACTTTCAGATCTTCAGCGTGAAAAGCTTGATAAATACAATGAACTTCTACTGAGCGTTATTCATGAAACCAGAAATGCGGATATTATTCAGGCAATATACAGACTTTGGGATGATACCTCCTATAAGGATGGTCTTGCCGTAGGCCGTGAGGAACTGAACAAAGTTCTGGAGGATGAAGATTTTGATCCCACCACGGTTCAGTCTGCTATTGCATTTATAGCAGACCAGAAAGATTCCGAGTCTCTGCCACTGCTCTATCAACTGAGCGATGAAAGGGATTCCCGCCTGGCTGCAGCATCCATCAGAGCCATCGGAAAAATACCCCGGATTGAAGGTGGTGAGGAACAGACAGACGATTACGATGCCATGCTTCTGGAGCGCCTTAAGAAAGAAGACCCCATCGCTGAAGACGATCTTGTTGCAGCTCTGATTGTTACTTTAGGGGAACTGGGTTATGAGCCTGCAGCCGATGAGCTATCTGGAATTGTAGAGGATAGCGGAGGCTCAGCGGGACACAGACGATTGGCCTGTGTATCACTGGGAAAAATAGGCCGAAGTGAAGATTTTGATATAGTTGAACGTATTTTCTATGAGTCTGGAGATGCTACTCTTCGATCCTATGCATTGGCAGGGCTTGCAGAGTTTCCCGATCAGGATACTGCCGATATTCTGATACAGGCGTTGAAAAGGGACTCTTTTTGGAGAATCCGTGTTACTGCAGCTGAGAAGCTTGCCGGAAAGAACGGTGACGGTATTGATGAACTGCTGCGTTACAAAGCTACGAACGATCCTGTTACCCAAGTTCGTGTTGCATCATTAAAAACTCTGGGGTTATCCGGAGAGCCTGAGAACTTTGACTATCTCCTGGATTTTTTTAAGAATAACAGAAATGGTACTGATGTAAGACTTGTTGCGTTATCGGTACTTGTAAAAAATAATATTACAGGTACAAACGATGCTGTAGACTCTGTAATGGATGAGTTGTGGGAAAAGGATGAAGGAAGGTTCCTGGAGTTCGTCTGCCGCGATCTATCCAGAACTGACTGGGTTGAATTAGGTCCTTTATACCAGAGAATGCTCTCCCACAGTAACTGGTTACTTCAAATCTATGGAATCCGTGGTATTCGCAGGAACAGCATTCAAACCCTACAGGGAAAAGTTAATGATATGGACAGGGACGGTGTAGACAGCAGAGTGCGCCGTGAAGTAACTAATGGAAAATAACCCCCCCGAAGCTTCGAGCTCCGGGGAGAATTCTATAATGAAGAGAACCCTCAGTCGATGCTTACCGGCTGAACTTCTTTAATCTTGAACTTGTACTGTCTGTCATTTATCTCAAACTCTAAGGTGCTGCCTGTTTTCTGTCCCATAAAGGCATTGCCGAAGGGAGAAAGATAGGAAATAATCCTGTCCGAAGGATTGGATTCCCAAGGACCGAGAAGGGTGTAGATCTCTTCCTTGTTGTCCACAAGATCGTCCAAGGTAACAACAGTTCCAAAACCGGCTTTATCAGCCTCTCTGTCATCCTCGGAAAATAGACGAACTCTCTCCAGTTCATCCTTAAGCTTTCCGACTTGGATCTGCAGATTTTCCTGTCTTTCTTTACCCGCTTTGTATTCGGCATTCTCACTGAGATCGCCAAGTTCAATTGCAACTCCGATTTCCTTGGAATTTTTGGGAATCTCAACTTCCACAATGTTTTTCAATTCTTTCTTTTTAGCAGTAAGACTGGATTGAGTCGTAAAGAAATAGCGGCTGGATGAAGTTGTAATAGGTTCGGCGCTCTTCTTTTCTCCATAAAATTGAATACCCGGGAACGTTTCTTGAACTACAGATTTCAGATTTATTTTAAGGGAAGGATCCAACTGATCTATATCTTCCAGGAGTGTAAAAACCCTCACTGCTGATCCCTTATCACCATTTACCAGGAAGGTTTGAAGTTGGCCATCCTTAAAAAGGAAACTTTGAACCTGGCGGTTAATTTTTCTGTTGTAGCTGACTTCTCTTTTACTTTCGATATCGTTGAATGTTAAATCGAGAAGACGAATCATATTGATGAGTATTTTCTCAACTTTAACACCGATTTCTACCAGCCAGGGACTTTCGACAGAATGTTTGGCCACCCATATCAAGCCTTCACGGTATTCTCTGAAATGGTCAATAATCTGTTCTAGTTTTGCCAGAACTTCTTTTTTGTATCCAGCGGTTAAAAGCTCATCAAGCATGGAACGGGAAAGCTGTATCGGGAACAGGGTAAGATAGACTTCATCCCACTGCTCCACATCTTTGTGAACAGCAGAAAGAAAATCCTTCCGGAGCTCACCATCGTCCAGCTCGGTAAAAAGTTCCATTGGATCTTCAATATCACCCCAAAGCTCTTTGAATCCCCAGTCTAGTCCTGGATTCAGAAATGGATAAGTTTCACATAAGTGAGTAACAAAAAGATAGCTGGCTACCACCTGTACGGAAACATTGCCTGACTTGAGAAATGCAGTAAAATAATCAAACATTTCGGCAAAAAATTCTGATGCCGGATCACTGTTATCAAGAAAATCTCTCACAGCCTGAATCTTTCCGAAAATGGTCTTTTCAGCTTTAAACTGATTAAATGTTTTTTCCTCAAAGCTCATGGGTTTATCCCGGACGACAAACTTATCAAGCTTATCAGGAACATTCCCGAAAATAGAATCCTTTTTCAAAGTCTTCCGAGCCTCAGGACTCCATGTAGACCATTCACTAGCGGTTAATATTGTGGGCACAAGTTCAGCCTTAATTTTTTTCATATCCGCAACATTGTCGAAACTACGAATTATTGTCTTCAATGCCCAGGGCTTATCTTCTTTAATCTTCTTTTTCAGTTTTTCTTTAGAGTGAATACTCTTTAATACCCAGATATGATCTCTACTGAGACTCTGCAAAGCTCCGACAGCCATTTTCAAAGACATAGGATGAGCTCGTTTTTTACCAAAATCAATTATAATGTTATCACCCTTGATTCCTTTGATAATACCAACGCCCCATGTTTTATGAAAAACAAAACTACCGGCATCAAAGGAAATATGCTTTTCGAAATCCGCTATGGCTTCAAGCACGTTTCTCCAGTTCTGGTTCAGATTCGATAGCCTGATGTATTCATCAATCTGGCTGTGATCGGTGTACAGGGCTTTGAAACACTCAATAATTTCGCCTCTGGCCCAGTTGTTGCGACCATCATAATTGAGAATGCGCTTAAGCACCTCAATTGCTGTCTTCCATTCTTCACGTTCTTTAATGGCGGGGTAAAGCTCTTCCAGGAGGCTGATAGCCCGTTCCACACTCATTGACTTGGCTACTTTTTTTTCAATAAGAAAAAAGAACTCGTAATCATCAACACCATGCTCTACGAGTTTTTGCCAGATATCCCGCACCTGACTGAATTGATTCTTGTTAACGTAACGATGAATGGCTTTACGGAAGTACAGGATGGCACCTTCAATGTCCCCGTTCTCTTCGCGCTTTTCAGCAAGACGCCTCACCATATCAGTTTCAGAATAGTCAACTTTTATGATTCTTTCCCATACCTCGTGCATTTGCTCCGACTGATTGAGATGTTCAAGGGTTTCAGCAAGGGTACGCAGAGCTTCTTTGTTTTCTCCAAAATCAAGTATACGCCTGCAGAGATACTCTACAGCGGTCCACTTATGATTATCAGCAAATATACCAATGAGATTCAACAGATGTGTATCATCCACCTGTTGTTTGCTTAATGAGATAACCCCGGAGATATAAAGAGCTACAATGCTGTTTTTCGTATGTTCAAGGTGTTCATCACAAATGCCCTGAACCTCATCCCGAACACCATTGGCGATTACGGAATCAATAACGCCGTCAAGTTCCTGGAAGTTACTTATGGCATAATCGTTGAGTGTTGCCCTGGTCCATTTTTCCTCATTAAGCATTCCACTGATATTTTCTATAATCTTTTCAGGCATGATGCCTCCCCATATGTATTTCAAACACGGTTTTTCTGTTATTCGAAATAATTTCTATAAATTGCCGGTGATAAAAGTTTGATTTCCATCAGAACCTCATCTACTGCCGGCCTGCCTGCACCGGTAAACTGATAATGATCAATTAACCTGAAATAGTGGTTAATCAATTTTGGTGTCAGCCTCCCGAGCTTATCTCCATCGACCAACTCATTTTTTAATGAGTAGATTCTCTGTTTCAGCTTGCCGTACTCGACGGGGCTGAGTTCCCTTTTTATATCCAGGACACCCCAAATAGAGCCGAAAACCGGCAGCCATTCAGCAAATCCGGGATCTCCAATATCCCGCTCTCTTTTGAGACGTTCAATCAACCGTTGAAAAAGAGGTGAATGGATTTCATCCAGCTCAATACTACCGGCATCAAGAAACATTGCCTCCCGCATCAGGACTTTTGCCGACTGGGACTCACCAATCAAGGCATAAGTATCAGCTAACTCTGCAAGCAATCGGGAATCTTCTTCCCCGGACATTCTTACAGCCTCTTCAAGGGTCGTGATGCTCTCTTCGTACCGGCCCAGTGCCTTACGGCATCGACCGGCCTGGAGTATGGCTTCAGAATCTGAAAAATCAGAAGCATACTTCAGGTAATATGTCAGGGCCGTGTTATGTACCCATCTTTTCAGCCGGGCCGATCCCTCATCCAGGGGATGGTTGAAACCGGTCCGATAACTGCATTGATAGTGATGCCACTGCCGGCGGAGGTAATTTCCCCGATCAACATCACTTTTAAGTTTCTCAAGACTTTGCAGTCTCTGATCCCAGTATCCGCAGGCACGAAGTGCCGAACGTACTTCACTATTCTCGAAATCCAGCTTATGAGCCTGGTCGAGAAGTTCCCTGGACTTATTGAAATCACCAGCATCGAAATATTGATAACTCCCGGTTATCAGTTTCTTAATCTCAGCGCTATGCTCATTCTCTACCGGTATCACTTTTTAATGGCCCTTTTATCAGTATATCCAAAGGAGAAAGTGATAGTCAATAAACGGAGGGTATTGGATGTCATGCCCAGTCAATCTATAATCCTTTTTATGACAGATAAAAAGAGTATCATAGCACCATCGGTGCTGGCAGCTGATTTCAGTGATATCAGCAGGGCTGTAAAACTTATAGAGTCAGCTGGTGCCGAATGGGTTCATCTTGATGTTATGGATGGATGTTTCGTACCACCGATAACATTCGGAGCACAAATGGCTTCAGCGATAAGATCTGAAACGGATCTTCCTCTTGATACTCATCTTATGACCGTAAATCCTGGTAAACATCTGGAAGCATTTATGAATTCCGGTGTTGACCGTTTTACATTTCACATTGAAGCAGAAATTCACGCTCACCGATTGATTGGGGAAATACATAATAGCGGCGCTAAAGCGGGTATTGCGATAGTTCCTTCAACTCCTGTTTCTTTGATTTCCGAACTGCTGGGTTATGTTGATCAGGTTCTGGTTATGACTGTAAATCCCGGCTGGGGAGGACAATCGATGATTATAAGTACACTGAACAAAGTAAGAACTCTAAATGAAATGAGAAAAGCTGGAGCCGGGGAATATAAAATATGTATTGACGGAGGATTTGCCGGGAATACAGCTCAGGAAACCTGGGATGCCGGTGTTGATGTCGCAGTGATGGGATCCGCATTCTTCAAGGCAGAGAATCCTGCTGAAGCATTGAGGAAATGCCGGCCTCGATAAGGATTATTAGAGGATTATAAGTCTAAGCCGCCGATAAAAAACTAGAGGGGAGAAGTATGAACCGGATTACCAGCCTGATATTTCTTTTTATACTGTCAGTGACTGTTCTGTCTGCACAGGAAACTGCCGGCGATAATGCACTCAATCAGGGCTTGGACGATATGAGAAACGGTCGTATTGAAGCGGCTGCTTCAGTTTTTAGGGATATTATAGGGGACAGCTCCTTGAAATCATATTTTCCGAGAGCATTATATTGGCTCATTAAAGCCGATATTGCTCTTGAAAATTATAGTGAGGCATCAAGGGCTGTAGATGCCTTTTTCTCCAATTTTCAAAAACATCCATACATTGAGGAAATTACATATCACCGGGGAAGGCTTCTTTTTTTAGAGAATGATCCTGATAGTGCTATTGCAGCTCTGAGTAATTTCGCTGAGGTATATCCTGATTCTGCTTTCCGGCCTTCAGCTATTTACTGGATAGGGGAATCCCTCATGGCTCTTGGACGCCTTGAGGAAGCTGATGCAGTATTTTCCCAGCTGCTCAGTCAATATCCTTCCAGTATTAAAAGGGAAGCGGCCCGGTACCGCCGCAGTGAAATATCTTTACTTTATAGAGAAAGAGAATTACTGGATCTTCTGAAGTGGAGTCATGAGGAGTACCTTCAGGACAGTGAAGATTTCTATCGCAGAGAAGCGGCTTATACTGAACTTATAGCGGGATACAGATCCTCTCAAACCGATAACAATCTTACAAAGCAGCTGCTTTTGGAGAAAGCACAGCTTCTTGATATAAAGAGCTTTTATATTAATGAAATGATGAGGTTGTACAATGATCAGTAAAATCTGTAGAACTTCCTCTCTTTTACTGTTTATTCTTGTTTTATTCTCTACAGCGGGAAATGTTTTTTCCTACAATATTGAAGTGAATGATGATAATAAAGGAGCTTTCTATACCGTTTCTGCAGTTTCCGCTGTTTCTACTGATAAAGAGCAGCATTTTCCACTTTGGGATGGAGATAGTAACAGCAGCAGCTGGATATTGGATATTAACGGAGTCTTTGTAGCCCCTTTGGAAAATGGATGGATAAGAGAGTATCGTAATTCCAGAGAAGTATATAAGCTTCAGTATTCGAACAGGTACTATTCTTTTGAGAATGAAGCTGTTGTTTCTACCTCAGGTAATTACGTTCTTTTCTCCGCAATATTTACGAACAATAGCAGTGAACGGGTTCAGTTTGCACCGATGCTCCTTCTGGATACTTCTCTTGGTGAAGAAACCGGCTTACCTTTTGTAATACCCGATGGCAGTTTTATCACGACAGAACGGTACTATGAAGGATCAAAGATTCCCGAATGGATCGGCAGCATCAGGAGCAGCGATGTCCCTGCTCTTTATATTTTTTTGGACAAAGGCCTCGGAAACCGTCCTCAGTCTGTTATCATGTCAAATTGGTTGAGACTGAAACAAAGTACTGAGGATTTCATTCATCAAGAGGGACGCAGTTTTGATAATTTACCATTTTCAGAAGCTGACAGTGCTCTGATGCTGAGATTTAACGGAAAAAAAATGCAGCCCGGAGAAGCGATGACAGTTAAACTAATTCTTGGTTTAAATCCGAATCAACCCGGTCCGGAAGCCTTCATCAGTTCCGTTTCCGACACTGTTGACTCTGAGAATGAACAGTTCAGACTTAGAGAGTACACCCTGAAACAAAGGCTTACAGAAGTAGATACCGCTCTTGATAAGATTAATAATCTGCTTGAAAACGAGAGTCTTATTTCCGATGAAGCTATTTTAGATATAAAATTGAGTACGGCAAACCAGGAGAAGCTTCGAGCGGAGTATGAAAATCTATAATAAAGAACTTAGACGTGCACGGCGATGGCTTGCTGCCGGACGAAGTTTAAAAGTGATACATTTTCTCGAACCAAAGGTGCCTCTGTTCCTCGAAGATGCTCAGTACTATGCGTTACTCGGCCGGGCATGCATGGAATCGAAACTCTTGACAGATGCGGATACGTACTTGAATCGCGGTTTACAGGCAGATCCGGAAAATCTGGATGTTTACCTCACTCTTGCTGTAAATCACTTAAAACGGAAAGATCCAGCGGCAGCGGTTCGAAGCTGGTTGGAGATTATAGATGATTTTTCAGATAACAAAGATATTCGTTTTGCAAGACGTGGATTAAACGCGTTAAAAAAAATATCGGACCAACAGCAGCAGGATCGATTTCTCGAAAAGTTCGACAGTCGAAAATTCCTGCCCCATATCGGATCAAAATGGCCGGGGAGGATGCTCCTTATTCTGCTGATTGTACTGATTGGATTGACAGGCTTTTATTTCAAGGATGCTGTGTTCGATAAATTTGTAGTTGTAGATTATCGCCCTGGAGCAGAGCAGTTAATACCGGATACCGGCCGATCTTTAACCGATACAGGTGGTGATGTTCTTTACTCTATGAATGATTCCGAACTGACAAAAACCCTGAAAAAAGCTCTTCGTTATTATCAAGCCTATGAAGATAACAAGGCACGGTACGAATTGAATAAAATAAAATATTCCAATGCGGCGGAAGATATCCGGCAGAAAGCCATCGGTTTATTGGAGGCCCTGGGTGAACCGAGCATTGAGAATATTGAGACTGATTATTCGTATGCGGATGTTGCTTCTGCCCCCTGGCTTTACGAGGACTGCTGGGTTTTATGGAAAGGAATGACCGCAAATGTTATTTTTACTGATGATAATATCAAGTTTGACTTTCTGGTTGGTTTTGAAGAGGGTAAGATTCTGGAAGGTAAGGTTCCTGTAGAGCTGCCGTTTCTGGCTGTTATGGAACCGCTGCCTCTGGAGCTGCTGGCCCGGATTGAACCTCGCAACGGCACTTTTGTTCTGGTGGGAAAAACTCTTCACTTTCTGCGATAGAGGTCAATAAGAGAATTAAAACAATACATCCGTTAAGTATATTTTGCGATTTCTCTTGCGACTTTAAGAGATTGACGGGTATCATAGCCTATAAGCTCAAGCAAGGGGAGATCCTGCATCGTTTAATTATGCAGGAAGGCTGAATATGGCAAAAAACAAAGAAACGAGTAAAGAAACCGGTATTGTCCGGGGAAGCGGTGATAGAGAGAAGGCTGTGGAAGCGGCCAGATTGCAGATTGAAAAGCAGTTTGGTAAGGGATCACTGATGAAAATGGGTGAAAAACCACTGGTTAAAATCGATACGATTCCATCAGGATCGATGCTCCTTGATGAAGCTATGGGTGTTGGTGGATATCCCAAAGGGCGTATTGTTGAGATATACGGTCCAGAGGCTTCGGGAAAAACCACACTGGCTCTACATGCGATTGCAGAGGCTCAAAAAAAAGGTGGTATTGCAGCATTTATTGACGCAGAGCATGCACTGGATCCGGTTTATGCCGGAAATCTTGGTGTTGATATAAACAATTTATGGGTGAGTCAGCCCGATACAGGAGAACAGGCTCTTGAAATCGCTGAATCTCTTGTCCGCTCCGGAGGAGTTGATGTTATTGTCGTAGACTCTGTGGCCGCCTTGACTCCACGGGCGGAGATTGAAGGAGACATGGGGGACTCTCATGTCGGGCTTCAGGCTCGACTGATGAGTCAGGCCTTAAGAAAGCTCACCGGCACCATCAGCAAGTCCGGCTGCTGCCTTATATTTATTAATCAGATTAGAATGAAAATTGGCGTGATGTTTGGAAATCCAGAAACCACAACCGGAGGAAATGCCCTGAAATTTTATTCTTCTGTCAGGCTTGAAGTAAGGAAAATTGAAACGATTGCTAAGGGTCAGGAAGATGCCATTGGTAACCGGGTGAGAGTGAAGGTTGTTAAGAACAAAGTAGCACCTCCTTTCAGGCGGGTAGAACTGGAGATTATATTCGGTAAGGGTATCTCTTTAAGCGGTAGCCTGCTGGACGGTGCTCTGGCCCACGATATGATTGCCAAAAGCGGAAGCTGGTATTCCATGGGTGAGCAGCGGATAGGGCAGGGCAGAGAGAACGCCAAACAGTATCTGGAGGAAAATCCGGAGATTGCCGCTGGTATTGAAAAAACTCTTCGGGATTTGCTTTTTCCTATATTAGATGAAAAAGGAAACGTTAAAGATGAATCAGTTAACGCCGGCGGGAAAACGGTGAGTGAAACTTCCGATCCTTTTTTAACTGCCGAAAAATGAGCACTGTCTGGTTGGGTCTGGGAGCCAATATAGGAGACCGCCTATCCCACATTGAACATGCTATAGATAGACTGAATCCGATTCTGAAAAATATTTCCCGGGCCGGACTTTACGAAACGGCACCCAGAGATTTTCTGGATCAAGCAGATTTTCTGAACACTGTTCTCCGGGGGCAAACTGCTTTATCTCCACTTGAATTGCTGTATGTACTCCACGATATTGAATCAGCAGGCGGCAGAGACAGGCCGGCACTCCCGGGGTCACAATTAAAAGGTCCCAGGACCATCGATATTGATATTTTATTGTACGACAATATCTGCAGTACATTCATCAAGGATGACGGCGGTTCTCTTACCATCCCCCATATCAGCATGCATCAACGCCTTTTTGTCCTGAAGCCGCTTCTGGATCTGGATTCTGAGATGAAAGATCCTACAGATGGGATTCTTTGGCGCTTTAAGGCTTCGCAGATAGGGGATCAACGGGTTAAGCTGTATAAGAGATGACTGAAGTAAAAGAACACAATCCCAAGTATAGACTGGACCACTTCGAAGGCCCGCTGGATCTTCTTTTATTTCTCATTCGGAAGAATGAGGTGAGTATCTACGATATTCCTGTATCGGACATTACCGAACAGTATCTGGAGTTCCTCAAATATTCCTCCGGCATCAATCTTGATGATGTTTCTGATTTTTATCTGATGGCTGCAACATTGCTTTACATCAAGTCAAGAATGCTTCTCCCGGTGGAAGTTGATCTGGAAGACGAACTGAATGATCCCAGGCAGGAACTTGTCCAGCGGCTTATCGAGTATGAAAAGTATCGGAAATTAACAGATTTAATGGCTGAAAGGGAAGCCAGGGCTGAGTGGATTGTGGAACGAAAGAAAACCCAACCTGTTCTGCACTTTCCTGATGAAGAGGAACTATGGGAGAAAGTTGATACTTGGGATCTTCTAAAAAGTTTCAGTAAGGTGATGAAAGACCTTGGGGGCGAACGGGTTATCAGTCTGTGGGAAGAAGTTACCATAAATGAAAAAATTACCCTGATTAATGAATTTCTGGAAGACCGGGTTGAGTTCAACTTTGATGACATCCTTGTTAATCCCGGTTCTCTGATGGAGGTTGTGAGTGCTTTCCTGGCGGTGCTGGAAATGGTGAAAATGGGAATTATAGATGTTTTTCAAAACCGACTTTTCGGTGATATAAAAATTACAGTCTCAAGCCGTTCAGACAGGGACGACTGAGTGGAGAATAATATGGAGTTTATTGAAGAAGCAGCTCTGGTTGAGGCCGTACTGCTGTTGGAGGTTGAGCCGGTTGAAGAGTCTGTTATCTCCAAAGTTACCGGATTAAGTAAGGATGTTGTCCTTCTATCTCTTGAAGCTCTGGTAGACAGGTTTAATGGAGAAGAGCATGGAATTGAGCCGGTCCGCATAGCCGGAGGCTGGTCCTTTGCTCCAAAAGAACGTTTATGGAACATCTTGAAGGAACGTTATGGAAAACAGAGAGAGGATCGGCTTTCCCGTGCGGCTCTGGAGACACTATCCATTATTGCTTATTCTCAGCCTTTAACCAGGACCGAGATTGAGAATATCAGAGGCGTTGGTGCCGATGGAATGATACGGACTTTAAAAGAAAAGAATCTGATTAAGGAAGTCGGCAGAAAGGAAACACCCGGACGGCCGGTTCTCTATGGAACGACAAAAGAGTTTTTAAAGATTTTCCGTCTGAAAAGCATTGCGGATCTGCCTAAACTTGATGAATTGGAAGAAAAGAGGTTTGCATTAGATGGAACAGAATGACTCTATCAGACTCCAGCTTAGAATGGCTCGAGCTGGTATCGCATCGAGAAGACGCTGTGAAACATACATATCTGAAGGCCGGGTAAAGGTAAACGGAAAAGTTGTTATCACTCCAGGGACAAAAGTAAGCTCTGATGATGAGGTAACTTTTGATGGACATACAGTACGGGATGAAAAACGGAAAGTTTACCTGGCCCTTCATAAACCATCGGGGTTTCTTTGTTCTGATGAAGACCCTGACGGCAGGCCTTTGGCAAAAAGTCTACTGGATGTAGTTGTTAAAGAACGCATTTTTCATGTGGGTCGGTTGGATTATATGACCAGCGGTTTGATTTTTTTTACAAATGACGGTGACTTTGCAAGAGCTTTAACCCATCCCTCCAGAAAGGTTGAAAAAGAATACGTTGTAACAACAAAGAATGAGATTCCAGAAGAACTTATGGAACGATTCCTGCGCGGTCTCACAGTTGAAGGTATCAGATATAAAGCATCACAGGCTGTTCTTACCGGACCGAGAACTGCAAATATCGTTCTTACTGAAGGAAAAAACCGTGAATTGCGCAGGGTTTTTCTTTCCGTTGCCGTAAGTATCAAAAAAGTGCATCGGGTTCGAATCGGACCTGTAAGTTTGAAAGGCATTGTATCGGGACATTTCAGAAACCTGAAGGATTTTGAAATTAAGGCGCTGCTGGATGGCACTCGTGACGATAGAGACGGCAAAAAACCAACACAATACCGCCGACCTCAGAGCAGGGGGAATTATGGTCGTCGCAATTGACGGCCCTGCAGGAGTGGGGAAGAGCAGTGTTGCGCAATGGGTTTCTGAGAGGTTTGGTTTTTTTAACCTGAATTCCGGTGCCTTCTACAGGGCCGCAGCAGTAAAAGTCCTGGATAGCGGGGTGAATTCTCTGAATGAGAAGGCCGTTGTAGATACTGTACAAACTGCGACTTTTGATATCATAGATAAACACCTGTACCTAGACGGCGTTAATGTGGAAAAAAGGTTGAGAACTCCAGAGGTGGATAAAGCTTCATCTGTTTTTTCTTCAATAGTTGATATCCGGCACATAATCAACGGTCATTTGAGGCGCATCGCATCTGCGATTAACCTTGTTGCCGAAGGCCGTGATATGACTACAGTCGTATTTCCGGATGCTGAAGTAAAAATATATCTTGATGCCAGTGTGTCTGTCAGGGCGATGCGGCGATTCAATCAGGGCTCAAGTTCTCTGTCTCTGGAGGATATTGAATTATCAATCAGAGAAAGAGACCATCGGGACAGGAATAAAAAAGAAGGTTCACTGCTAATTGCCGATGATGCTGTAGTATTAGACACTTCCACCTTGACCTTAGCACAGGTTTATGAGAAAGTGACCGGGTTGATCAAAGCCTATCTATAAATAAAATTTCCCAGGAGAAAACATGCCCGAATCGGATGCCTTCGCTCAGGAGAGCAATCAAGACCAACTTCAGGAGATGTACCTGAAGGCCCTCGACAAAATAGAGGAAGGTGGACTTATCGAGGGAGAAGTCATACAAGTTGACAGTGAATTCGTCTATCTCGACGTCGGTTTAAAATCCGATGGTAAAGTCCCCGTTGAAGAATTCAAGGAAGTCCCGGCTGTCGGCGACAGAGTCGAGACCGTTCTCGTTAAACGCGAGGGCCGTCACGGTGAGGTAATAATCTCCAAGAAAAAAGCAGATATGAAAGTTTTCTGGAAAACACTCCGGGATGCTTTCGAAGCTAAAGAGCCTGTCAGCGGTAAAGTTGCAAAAGCAATAAAAGGCGGATTCGAGGTAAATCTCGGATTTGAGGTTCGAGCTTTCTGCCCAATCAGTAAGATGGATGTGCAGAGAATTGAAACCCCTGAAGACTACATTGGATTGGAATCACCTTTTCTGATCGACCGTCTTTACAGTGAGAAGAAAGTAAATATAGTTCTCACTCGCAGACTCTATCTCGAACAGCTGACAGAAAAGAATCGCACGGCGTTTTTTGAAACTGTCAGTATTGGTGATGAAGTTGAAGGTACAGTCAAAAGTTTTACATCTTTCGGTGCTTTTATCGACCTCGGCGGATTTGACGGCCTGCTCCATATTAATGATATGAGCTGGGGCCATGTAACCCGTCCTAAAGATTATGTGAAGAAAGGTGAAAAGATTCAGCTTAAAGTAATTCGTCTGGATCCTGAAGAAAAAAAGATTAATCTATCACTCAAACATTTCCTTGCCGATCCCTGGTCTACATTTGAAGAGAAGTACCACGTTGATCAAGTTATTAAAGGCAGCGTAACCAAACTTACTGATTTCGGTGCATTTATTGAAATTGAAGAAGGTATTGAGGGACTGGCTCATATCTCGGAACTTTCCTGGGTAAAACGAGTTAAGCATCCAAAGGAACTCTTTAATATCGGTGATGAATGTGAAGCTATGATTCTCGGGTATGATATTCCACAGGGCCGTATATCTCTTGGCCTTAAGCAGGTTCTCCCCAATCCCTGGGAAGAGATTGAAGCCAAATTCCCCGTAGGAACAAAAGGCAGCTGGACGGTAAAAAAAATAACCAATGCCGGCGCTTTTGTTGAACTTGAAGAGGGTATTGATGCTTTTCTTCATGCAGACGATCTTTCCTGGACCAAAAAAATCAGGAATGTCAGTTCCGTACTTACCGAAGGTGAACCTGTCGAAGCCATTATTACCAGTGTTAACCCCGAAGAACGCCGCATACGGCTTGGCGTGAAGCAGCTTGAAGGTGATCCATGGACCACTTTCCACGATAAGCATCCCCGAGGATCTATCGTTCAAGGTGAAATCACCGGCAAGACAGAATTCGGTCTCTTTGTGAAGGTTGAAGGTGATATTGAAGGACTGATACACAAAAACAACCTTACTGAAACCCGGGAAGAAGATGCAGAAGAAAAATTGGCTACCTACAATGTGGGAGATAAGATTAAAGCTTCAGTTACTGAAGTGAATATCGCCAAACAGAAGTTGTCACTTTCCGTACGGGAAATGAAGTACCGTGAAGAAAGGGCTGAAATATCCAAGTATATGGACGGTGATGAAGAAACTGGTGATTCGTACACCCTCGCCGATATGCTCAAAGGGAAAAAAGACTAGTGTTGGATTACACCGGGGTAACCCGGTGTTTGAAACGCTCGATAAATCGGCATTGGCATGGGCGAAGTGAGTAACGAAGTCCGAAGACTGGAAACCCTCATAGAGATAAATGCTCTGATTAACTCTCAGTACAGAGATGTAAGGGTTTTACTTTCTAGAATTATGGAATCAGCTGAGCGGTTGATTGGAACCGATGCATCTTCCCTTCTTCTTGTAGATTCAGGCACAAACCAGCTGTATTTTGAAATTGCTCTTGGTGATAAGGGTGAAGATGTCAAGAAGTACACCCTGGAAATGGGTGAGGGCATTGCGGGTTGGGTAGCTCTTAATAACCGCTCACTGGTTGTAAATGATGCTGGAAACGATCCCAGACACTTTTCTCTTATCGGGGAAGATACCGGATATAAAACCAATAACCTGATTGCAGTACCCTTAAGGGCCAAGGATGAGGTTATCGGTGTTCTTGAAGTAATCAACAAATCTGATGGTAATAATTTTAATAATGATGACCTCAGGTTCCTTGAGGTTTTAGCCGATCAGGCTTCGATAGCCATTCAAAACGCCCGGGATTTCGGCCAGCTCAACAGTGAACTTGATCAGTTGAGAACCCGTGTCGTTTCTGATTCATCCCAGATGGACCGGGAATTAGTGTGGAAAAGTCCGAAGACAGAAGCACTCCTTGTACAGGCTGATAGAATTGCTTTATCTGATTCACCAGTTCTGATACTCGGGGAAAGCGGGACTGGAAAAGAACTATTGGCAGATCGGGTTCACAAGAAATCGAACAGAACCTCCGGACCCTTCATTAAGGTAAATTGTGCCGCTATACCTGCCAATCTCATCGAATCCGAACTTTTCGGTTATGTAAAAGGTGCTTTTACCGATGCCGTTAGAGATAAACCCGGTTTTTTTGAACGTGCCGGTGGTGGTTCATTATTTCTGGATGAGATTGGGGAACTATCACTTCCGGCACAGGCTAAACTTCTTCGGGTTCTGCAAAACGGAACTTATCAGAGAGTAGGCGGTGAGGTTGATGTTTCCGTCGATGTCAGAGTAATTGCCGCCACGAACAAAGATCTTGGAATCTCTGTAGATAGTGGCTCATTCAGGCAGGATTTGTACTACCGGCTGGCTGTATTACCCATAGAAATACCGCCTCTAAGGGATAGGGTTGAGGATATTGAGTTTCTCGCTCATTATTTTCTCGACGGCTTTAAATTGATACGTAAGGATGTTCCTTTGGAATTCAGTCTTGAGGCCCTTGAAGTGCTACTCTCTTATCGATGGCCGGGAAACGTCAGGGAATTACAGAATGCAGTAGAACGTGCAGTAATTACATGCAGAGGGGAAAAAGATATTGCTCCTTGTGATCTGGCTCTACCCGGTAATAACCGTGAGAATACAGAGTATAAAGGGAAGAATCTTAAGGATTCTGTAACATTGTTTAAAAAGAGTTTTGTAAGGGAAGTATTAATTGCCCATGATGGTAATCAAACTCTTGCTGCAAATGCTCTCGGGATACAGAGAACTTATCTGTCCCGTATGATAAAAGAATTGAATATTAACCACCTAGGAGAAAAAGCATAAATGAAAAACGACGCCAATGATTTAACTCTGAAAGAGAGAATTAACGAAGGATTATCACGGCATTGGAAATTAGCGACAATCATATTTGCCGCTGTTCTGGTTATTATGGCTGCAATTCTGGTTTTTGGTTTTTTAAACCGGGGTAAGGTAGCAGATTCTGCAATGCTGGCAGAGGATTTACAGTCTTCTTATACCTCCTGGATGCAGGAAGCTCCGGAAAACCGCGATGATGCAGAACTGGAATCTATGATATCCAAAGCTCTTGATGAATATCCAAAACTGTTTGCTGCACAAAGGGCCTTATTTACCCGTGGTTTAATGGCACTGGAAAATAAAGAATGGGATGCAGCATCTGAAGCATTTGAAACTTTAGCTGACAGTTGGGCCGACAGCTATCTTGCTCCGGTAAGTCTCTACAATGCAGGAGCAGCAAAGGAAGAAGCCGGGGACCCTGAGGGAGCAGCCGTATTGTGGCAGCTCCTTGTTGATAACTATGCAGAAGTTTCACCCGATGCACCGGAAGCTCTTTTTAATCTGGGCAGATTAGCTGAAAAGGCTGGTAAGACATCTGAGGCTATTGATTTTTACAAAGATGTGAACTCAAGATTTCCCAAGAGCCGGTGGACGGATCTATCTAAAAGCCGTATTCTGTTCTTAGAAAGCCAATCATAGAACAAGGTTAATTTGCCCGGGATAAGCCTTATCTGGCATTCCCCCTCGGGGTATCCCGGCAGAGGGGGAATCTTGAGTTCCAACAGTAATTTTAAAAATACCTTTTTATCACCGAAAGTTTTCGGAATAATGATAGGTTTTATTATCTTTCTTTTGTTTGTCGGACTGAGCTACCTGACTGATGGTCTGAATAACTTGGAAACTCAGGTGATGGATCTTCATTTCAACCTGAAGAATACATGGCAGGTCCAATCCAGAGACGGCAGTGTAACCAGGGAAAATAAGTCCGTTAAACTTTCCGATGATATTATCATAATCGGTGTTGATAATAAGTCACTGGAAACCTATGGCCGGTGGCCTTTCCCCAGACGGATACATGCGGATTTATTAAATTCCTTTACAAGAATTAAGGATCAGAATCAGCGGGAGTCTGCAGTTCTTCTGGACTTTCTCTTCAATGAGACAGCTGATAGAGCCTATGAAGATGTTATACTTCTTGATTCTATTAAAGAAAACGCGAATGTTTCACTGCAGACACTTCACACAACTCTTCCCATTAACTCATACGATCAGGATGCATTAACAGACAGATTTCAAGTACTGCTGGATAATTACGGTGAACTGAAAAAGATTAAAGGGGACTTGTCCAAAGTGACTCCTCAATATGGAATTGAATCACCTCTGATACCCTATGGCAAAGCTATCGATTCTTATGGTCATGCAACCTACAAAGAGGATTACGATAAAACCTATCGTCGTCTTCAACTGGTGTCCAGGTACAGCATCCAGATAAACGAATATACTTTTAAAGATCTGAAGCCGGGAATGGATTTCGGGGTTATCAAAAGAGGACACCTGGCATGGGAAAATGAAAGTGGGGCTCCTGAAACTGTCCAGCTGCCCCTGGATTCAGAATCTATTGATAATCTGCGTAAGGAGATTCAGCGCCATGGATTAAAAGGTGTTTCCCTGCCGGATTACAAGTTTACCTCTTATGAGGATCATTTTATTCCGGCTATATCCCTGACTCTTGCTCTGAAGTACTTTAATAAAAGTCTCGATGATGTGGAAGTGGTCTACGGTTCTCACATTTTAATACCTTCTCCCATGAAATGGGATAAAACCTCCGGAACCTGGGTTCCCTATGTTATTCCGGGCCATAATATGACAGAGGATATAATGATACCCATCGACGATGGCGGTAACATGCTGATTAATTTTATGGGTCCCAAATCTTCTGCCATTCAAGGTGAATATAGAACGTTCCCCGTAAGAAGTTATTCTCGTTTTGCACAGATTGCTCCCGGGATGAACCCTGAATCATGGAATAAAACCAATGGTCTCGGCGGGAAAGTGGTAATGGTAGGAGCTTTTACTATTGGTATGGCCGATGATGAAAAGCCGACACCCATGGGCCTGATGTTCGGTGTAGAGATACATGCCAACGCTCTGAATACCATACTCATGGAAAACTTTATCCAAAAGCCGCCGGAATGGGTTAATACACTGGCAATGCTTATTCTGGTTCTTTTATTTGCATTCATTACATCAAGGATGAAGGGGCTTGCCTGGTCGGTGGTGATACTGCTGGCATTTGTTATAACCTCTTTTCTGACAATTACCATTCTCTTTGAATACCAGGGCATCCTGATTGACTGGGCGACTCCGATACTTGCTGTGATTTCAACATTTGTAGCTGTTGTAATTTACAGAGTTCTTACCGCTGAAAAAGATAAACGGCAGATAAAAAATGTTTTTGGACAATTTATTGCTCCGGAGCTGGTTGAAGAACTTGCCGTTTCACCGCCGGAGCTGGGCGGAAATAACATCAACGGTACAGTTCTCTTTTCAGATATCAGAGACTTTTCAGGACTGTCTCTCCGGCAGGACGCGCCAACTCTTGTACATATACTTAATGATTATCTGACTGTGATGACCGACAACATGGTTATCGATTATAGCGGCACTCTGGATAAGTATATCGGGGATGCCATTATGACATTCTGGGGAGCCCCAAAAGAATATGAAGATCATGCGGTTAAGGCCTGTAAGTCGGCCATAGCCCAGATTCGCCTTCTTGACAGTCTGAATCCCAGCCTTATGGAAAAGTACAATGAGAAACTTGCCATTGGCATCGGAATCAATTCCGGTTCAAAAGAGGGAAAAGATCTCATGGTGGCGTACATGGGAAGTGAAGGGCGGAAGAATTACACAGCCATGGGTGATGCGGTGAATCTGGCCAGTCGCCTGGAAGGTGTTAATAAGAAATACAAATCGACAATTCTTATCAGTGAAGATACATACAATTTGATTAAACATGATGATAATTTCGTTGTTAGAGAGATTGATGAGATTCGCGTGAAAGGGCGAAATAAACCGGTCACTATATTTGAGTTGATTGACTATGAGGGTGAGCTTAAGGGTGATTTTGGTGATGGAACCTAGGGGAGGGGGAAGTTCTTTGCCAGGAAAAGGATACATCCTGTTAACTGTTGGTGTTTTTATTCTCAGTTTAATCGGTTGCGGTCTACCGGGTTATACTTCAATAGAAAAACCTGTCGTGATGACAAATGTTGATTTCATTGATGATCCTTTAATGCCAGAATTGTCCAATACCGTTATTGCCTTTAAAACTCCTGTCAATGACACAGATATCCTAGGTTATTCTATTTTCTATAAAGTATATTATAGTGATACGACTGATCCTGATTTTGCACTGCAACCGGGAGCACTTCCTGGAACAAAAGTAGATATAGATTATTTTGATGAATACACATTTATAAATAATAATGACGAAATGCAGCCGGGTGACTATATCCCCAATGAAAGAGGTTTTCTACGAGTAGGTGAATTTGATAAGAACACATTTGAAGAATTTTACATTAATCACCCAGGTCCTGACGAGGCAATTTATATAGATTTTGATCCAACTGGAGAAGGAGTCTCTGATTCTAATCTCCGGAAGGATCCGATTATTGGCTATGATTTTCCTGTATCTACAGTTAAAACTTTGGCACGAGGTTATACTGACCCGACTGATTCTCTAAGTAACATGTTCAGAAGATTTGTTGCAGACTGGGATTTTGATTTAAATGATAGTGGTGACCAATTTAACGACGGCGATCTACGAAGAGGTTATTATTTACTCAGTAATCAGATTGCACCAAGTACACTTGAAGAAATTGAAGCTTCTGGTGAACCGTTTTATACCAATGGTATGCCATCAGGTGGTGATATGATTATTGGTTTCGTTGTTTACTCTTTTGGTCGTGATATTTCTGGAGGTTCATTCTCTCCGATAGCGAGTAAGCCCGTCTATTTCGGAGATATAAAATATACACCGTTGCATGATGTAACAACTCAACGATCAACGAACAGGTAATAAAATATTTGGCACTTAGCTAAAAAATAATGGAGAGCCATGTAAATAAAACATTCTTTTAAAAGATGATTTTTGTCATCATTTATCTGATTGAAGTTTTGAAAAAACCCAACCGATGATAGGAAACACAATGAGAGAACTGATTCTGATATTTTCATATATCGTATGTGCATTTATTCCCGTCTTTATTTTCAGGAAATTTCGCAGCGGTTTTTCCGTAGGGATGTTCTGGGCAACCTGGCTGTTCAGTATAACCGGAGCATTTGCCGGTGGATTGTTTGGAACTGCCGCATTTGCACATGCAGGATTGTTTTGGGGATTCCCCGGAAGCATCCTCTCGGGTTTACTGGGTGCGTGGCTGCTATCAAGCTTATTTCTGCGGCTTAAGGAAATCCCTGGGAACTGGTAGAGAGCAAACTATAGTATTCCATTTATCACAAAAAAATTATATTTAGTGCGATCCTAACTTCTGATAATATATATTCTGTCTACCGATAGGGAAAATTATCTGAATGTCTGTGCTTGAATGCCACCCCATTGCTTTCAAAGCGATAATTCCGATAATCTGTTCTGAATATGAACAAAACAGACTCAGATAAAAATAGTCAGGCTTTTAAGGATTTTATTGGAATCATAACAACTCTTCGCGGGCCTAATGGATGTCCATGGGATAAAGAGCAGACCGCTGAAAGCTTAAGAGCACACCTGATTGAAGAAAGCTATGAGGCTGTTGAAGCGATTGAGGAAAACGACCCCGGCCATGTTCGGGAAGAGCTTGGTGATGTTCTGCTGCTCATCTCCATGATAAGTCAGATTTATTCTGAAACTGATGAATTTACCATCAATGATGTAATTGATGAAATAAGTGCCAAATTAATTCGTAGACACCCCCACGTATTTGGAGATGAAAAAGTTGAGAACGCTGAAGAGGTTTTAAAGAATTGGGATCGCATTAAAATCGATATTGAGGGGAGAAATGCCGATTCATCAGTACTTGATGGCATACCAGGAAGTCTTCCCCCGCTGGAGCGGTCCTATAAAATACAAAAAAAAGCCGCTAAAAGAGGATTTGACTGGCCTGACATCAATGGGCCGAGAGGAAAAATAATTGAGGAACTTAAAGAAATAGACATAGCTGTTCAAGAAGAATCATCTGAAGATGTTGAAGGTGAACTCGGGGATCTTTTGTTTTCTGTTGTTAATTATTCCCGTCATCTCGGTATAGATCCTGCTCTAGCCTTGGGGCGTACCAATCGAAAATTCGAAAAAAGATTCAAATATGTGGAGTCAAAAATGCAGAAAGACAGTATTCCAATGAGTCCTGAAAACATCGAGATAATGGATCGTTACTGGGAATCTTCTAAGAAGGAAACGCCATTTCATACTTAACTGGAGAGCCGCAGCTATCGGAAGCCCAGCAAGCTGTACGAAAAATTCTGATACCAGTCTGTAACGGCGGCTTGCCATAAATGGACTCAAGCAATCTCATCAGGTTATGGTGACGTGTACCTCCGTGACGCAGTCGCACAAAGAGCCTGCTATCATCATGAATTGTCATATGGAAATCATCGCTTACTCCCCTCACCTTTATCTCTCGGTCTAATTCCTTCATTAACAGTTCACTTGTGGATAGTTCTTCCGGTACCTCAATCTCCCAATCACTGCCCCAGAATGCACCCATAACTTTTACAGTTTTTCTACCCTCGGCTGCCGGTGCAATCCATGAGGCCGCAATTACTTCAAATCCAGAAGGTAAAGATATATTCAATTCCCCCAGGATTGTACTGATAGGAGTGTCAATATATTCCATTTGCACAGTACAGATTTCACTCTTTGAGGTAATACCGAGGGATAGCGGCTGTGCGAATTCAATTTTAGGTTTAGGATTAAACCCTCTGGAAAAATCGATATTTAATCCTGATCTTTGTAACGCCCGCTCAAAAACATTCATAACATCCAGATGGCCGAGGTAAATTGCTGGTCCATATTTGCGGAAAGTTAGTAAAAGACGACGCCAATTTACCTCGGATTGATCTTTTACAGTTTTAGCAGGTTTAAAGAATTCAGAGATATCTTCTTCCGGAATAGTTACTTTGACTGTTTTATTGCAGACTCCACAATGATCGGTACACACAATGGCGCATGGAACGGTTAATGTTCCATCCTTACTGCGGTTGGATTCACAGTCAAGATGATAAGCACTTACCCCGAGAGAAATGCTTTCCCATGGTAAAATCTCTTCAACATCTCTTTCCCTACAGCTTTCTTTTTCAACATCCCAGTCCGCTTCAGCTATAGCTTTTCTCCATGCATCCCGATTCATACGATCGTCCCAGGCGTCAAAACAGGCCCCATTCAGCCAGGCCTGATAGGCAAGTTCTCCAGATCTTTCTGCCCCCCGTGAAAGAATGCCTTCAAGAAATGAGACATAGGGTGAGTGAAAGGAAAATCGAATCCTTTTATTACTTCTTAAGCCGTCCTTGATTAGCCGGATTTTTGCAATGGCTTCATCATCGGTTAATTGTGCCGATCTTTGAAAAGGAGTATGCGGTTTGGGAATAAAAGTTCCCAGATTAACATTTAAATTTATTCCTGTTGATTTTTGAATATTGATAAGGTATTCAACTATAGAAGCGGCCTCATCTTCTCCATTATCAACAGGTAGGCCTAACATGAAGTAAAATTTTGCCAATTTCCAGCCCTCTTTCTTTGCCTCCCGTAGAATCTCAATAACACGGTCTGCAGGGACTTCTTTATTGATTCCTTTTTGCCCCTTAACAGTAGGAGTTTCAACAGCAAATGTCAGGCCGCTTTTTCTGACAGTACCAAGATTCCCGATAAGAGATAGAGTTATGGAATTAACGCGTAATGACGGCAGGCTGAATGAGATTCGTTTATCGGAGTATAAGGCGTTTAACTGTTCAACCAGGGGCTCAAGATTTGAATAATCTCCTGTGGAAAGACTGGATAAGGTAATGTCCCTGTATCCGCATTCATTAACGAGAAACTCAGCTTCTTCCAAGATTCTCCGCATGCTTTTCTGGCGAAAAGGTCTGTAAAATACACCAGCATGACAGAATCGGCATTTATTAGGACATCCCCGCATTATCTCGATAACACCGTGGTCCTGTACCGGTATCATTGATGGAATAGGGAAAACCGCAGGGGTACCTTCTTCTTTCCCGAAGTCTGTCCAGGAAATACGGTTTGTGACTGGATTGGTCGGAGTCCAGTATCCTTTCATTTCCGATAATGCTGCCAGCAGTTCCGCCCTGCCCGCTCTTGAGGATTTCAGAGCTTTCAGTGTCAGTAGATCGTCAGGTAAACGACCTTCTGCCTCTCCGATAAATACAGCGTCGAGAAAATTTCCCCAGGGCACTGGATTTGTCATTGCTGGACCGCCGGCAATAATCAAGGGGTGACTGTCATTTCTGTCTATTGACCGGATTGGTATATTTCCAACTTTTAAAAATGAAAGGAAATTACTAAAAGATAATTCATAACCTACAGTAACGGCCAGTACGTCAAAATCAGAGACAGGTATTCCATTTTCAAGTGAATAAATTGGTATATGATTCTCTTCCAGCAATTTCTGAAAATCAGGAGCCGGAGAAAAGGCTCTCTCAGCATGAACACCTGGTGTTTCATTAAAAAGCTTATAGAGAATACGAACCGCTTGGTTGGACATTCCAATTTCATATAAATCAGGAAAGAGTATACAAACCTTAAGATCGTTCTTATCAGGAATTCCTGTTATAGCTCCGAACTCTCCACCGACATATCGCCCTGGTTTTTCTACGGAATTGAGTATATTATTCAAATCCTTATATGAAATATATGAATCATTGTTCATTGAAAATACCTTTAGTATAATTTATTGCGTCGATAATGAATTGACAGCAGTAATCCTATGGATACAAGGGCTGTCCATAAAGAAGATCCCCCATATGAAAGGAAAAAAAGAGGGATTCCTGTTATCGGCATTACGCCAATTGCCATACCGATATTTTCAATGACATGATATGCAATCATTGCAGCTACACCTACAGATACATAGGTACCGAATCGATCGTGGGATGTATATGCGATATATAGAGCTCTGCTGATGATAATAGAGAATAAAGCAAAAACCAGTAAGCTACCGATAAAGCCGGTTTCTTCTGCAAGTATAGAAAAGATAAAATCTGTACTCTGCTCAGGCAGATAACGGTAGTGAGATTGCGTTCCCTGAAGAAATCCTTTTCCAAAAACGCCACCGGAACCAATTGCTGTTACTGATTGAATGATATGCCAACCGGCACCTCTTGGATCGATTTGAGGATCGAGAAAAACTACCAGCCGCATCATCTGGTATCCCCTGAGAACTCTGGCAGCTCCAGCAATAGCGACATAAGATGAGGAGATAACACCGAATATATACAGGATAACCAGGAAAAAATAGCGTCGGAAAATCAACCAGCCTAGAAAAATAAGAAAAGTTAAACCCAACAGGGAAGGAATAATAATCCACAGCAGCTGTGTATCGATGAACAATCTAAAAAAAGGCAATGAAGTTGTTGCAATATAATCACTCCAGGCCAGGCCAAGTATCCCGACAACGCTGAGAGCTCCAACCAGAATGGGAAAGAGAAGCAGGTGCCACTTCACCCCTGCACTGAAAGCCATGGTGAGAAGAATCGGGAAGAATACTATTGCAGTTCCAAGATCGGGCTGCATTAATACAAGAAGAACCGGGATAAGTGTAATTGCAATGCTGCCTGCCCATACACGGAAGCTATCATAAACCCTCCCCCTTTCATCAAACCACCACGCAAGCATTATTATAAGTGAAAATTTCGCAAATTCTGAGGGTTGTATACCGATACTTCCCACACCGATCCATGCTTTCGCACCATTAACATAACTTCCAAATAGAAGAACCAGGGCTAAGAACAGCAATGTACCCAAGTATACCGGTGCCGCCCATTGCCTCCATAACTGATAATCAATAAATGAGAAAACAGTCATCAGTACTAACCCGCTCGCAGACCAGATAATTTGCTTAATCCATTCACTGGAAACCTGAATACCTGCGGAAGTAACACCACTGGAATAAATAAAACCTATCCCAAGCCCCATAAGACCCATAACACTGAGAATAAGGACAATATCAATCCTGAGAAATGTTGCAGGTATTCTTGTCTTCGGGCTCACTCCTCCTCCTTCTGAATCGGAATATAGGTTATACCGGGGTCTGGTAATTTTTTGTTATCCCAACTCCACCAGACTCTGCGCTTTCTCCATTCTTCGATTACTTCTTCATAACTGCGGTGCCCGTAAATACCCTCGAAAACTATATCCGTCGCCTTAGGGGCCCACCAATCATAAGAATCCGAAGCCTCTGCCATAGCTACAACAACGATTCTGTCATCGGGATTTTCCGTCTGATACGGCCCGTATGCAACAAACCAGTCATGCCAACGGTCATCCAACCCTATCTCACCAGTACCGGTTTTTCCTGCAACCTCAACAGAATCGGTGTAGATGGCCCAGATTCCAGTACCCTCAGTGATAACTCCCCGCATTGCGTCCTGAATAAATTTATAATCTTCAGGCTTCAGTAGATCGATTGTACGAAGAATCTCCGGCTCCATTTTTTCCAGAATGGCCCCTGTCCCCGGCTGTCTGACTTCCTTGAGCAGCCTCGGTCGATAAATTGTTCCATTGTTAACAATTCCGGCAACTACGTTGGCCATCTGTAAAGGTGTTACAGAGAGGAAACCCTGGCCGATGGATGCATTCAGTGTATCTCCGCCGGTCCAGGGAGTGTGATGTACTTCTTCTTTCCAGTTTTTCCCGGGAACGATTCCCTTAAATTCCCCGTCAAGCTCCAGACCGGTAACAGAACCAAGTCCGAAGGCTCTTGCATATTTCGATATTGTATCAATTCCCAGATATTCGACACCCACTGTTCCAAAGTAAATATTACATGAATTTTCCAACGCTTCTTTCAGGTTGACCGGACCATGACCACTCTTTTTCCAACACCAGAATTCCCGGTTTCCCAGAGTCATAACTCCTTTGCAGTCTACGGTCATCTCCGGATCGACAGCACTTTCACCTAATAGAGCCGCCATCATCACTAACTTAAAGGTTGATGCCGGAGCATATCCTGACTGGATTGCTCTGTTCAGAAAAGGGAAATCAGTATTTAAACTCAACTTGCCAAAGTTGACAGGACCATCCTCAGCAAACTTATTCGGATCAAATGAAGGATAGGATACCATCGCAAGAATCTCTCCAGTGGATGGTTTTAGAACTACCAGCGCGCCTTTTCTCGGACCGAGGGCCTTTTCAGCTAATTCCTGAATATTTCGATCAATGGTTAACACAATGTCCATGCCGTTTTCCGGTGGGACAACTTCTTCACCCTCGCTCTGGCTTCGTCCTTTAACATCCACAGTCCGGTAGATTCTACCTTCTTTACCCCGGAGTATACTGTCAAAGGTTTTTTCTACGCCTGTTTTACCCAGATTAGCCGTATTCTCATAACCCTGGTTGTAGAGCAGTTGTAATTCTTCAACGGTGATATCACCCACATAGCCCAGTACATGTGAAATAGAACCGACATCATTGTACCAACGGTAAGGCTTGCTGGACCATCCGACACCGGGGTAATCCTCAATGGACTCAGCGAGTTGAACAATGGTCTGATAAGATACGCCTTTTTTGATTTCTACCGGGTTCCATGAATTAGTCCAGATTGAAGGTATTTTTGCTGTAATATCATCAACCGATATACCGAGAACAGCTGCAAGAGCAGAAGCAAGGGTTTCCGGAGTTAATGGTTTTATCTCGGCAGGAATTATGTGGACAGCAAAAGAGTCTATGTTCATGGCGAGAGGTTCATCTACATTTCTGTCCCAGATAAGTCCTCTTTGAGCAAGTAACGGTTCAGACCTGCTTGAGACAGCTTTTGCACGGTCCTCCCAGAGGAGGTTTTCAACAATTTGTAAATTAAACAAATGAATTGAGAAACCAAGAAAAACTGAAAAAATCAGAAAACCCAGAAAAATCAATCTTATTTTTAATCCGCCCTTCCCCGGATCTTCCTGAGGACTCAATTAAATCCGCCTCTTTTTCCTTCAAATATCATTGCCATGTAGGTAACTAAAAGAAAAACAAGAGGGGCTAATAACAAATTTCCACCCAATTCCCAAACTGTTTTCAATGAAAAATATCGAATGGCACCAGAATTCAAGCCAAATATCAATGATACAAGAAAAGCTCCACCGTATTTAATAAGAGTTGCAATACCAGCGGCCAGTACGGGAAGGAATATTGGTCCGGGTGAGATGGAATTATGCATTCTTCCAAACAGATAACCTATCAGTGTGTAAAGAAAGGCATGGAATCCTAAAGGAGCCAGTCCCAGGGCATCCAAACTGAGCCCTATAATAAACCCTGAAATCTCTCCAGTGAGAGATCCGTACTTCCATGAAGCTGCAATAAGAATAATCATCGCAATATCCGGAACAATACCTAATGGCATAATGTTAGAGAGAAATACAGATTGTAGAATCCCGAAGATGATACCTGCGGTACCGGTAATGAGAATACGGCCCATCATCCATCACCCCCGATGATAAAAACATACTCTGCTCTTGTCACATCGATAATAGGTTCAAGAATCAGTTCCAGAGAGGTTGAATAATCACGAGCTCTTATTTCTTTAATTCGGCCAATAACGATACCCGGGGGGTAGAGAGACTGCATACCGGAAGTTACCACCAGGTCGTTAACGGTAATTAGCGGTCCCGCTGATTTTCTGACATAACTCATTGTAAGTTCGCCGCCTTCGGTTCCACGCCCTTCCACTAAACCATCGTAACGGCTTTTCTGCAGTCTGGCTGCAACATATTGATCCGGATCCACAACGGGTCGGATCTGAGCGGAGTGTCTGGCTACTGTTATAACCTTTCCCAGTAAACCGAAAAAATCATCCTGAAAAGAAGTAACGACTGCTCCCACTCTCAATCCGTCGGCACTGCCTTTATCAATCGTTATGGATGAGAATAAATTGGACGGATCCCGAGCGATAATTCGAGCGGGGATATGGTTAAAGTTCATTCCAGCAGAATATTCGAGCTGTCGCTTTAACTGAATATTTTCCCGTCTCAGCTCCACGAGGTCACGTTCCAATCCCTGATAATCGCCCAGTTTTTCAAGTGCAGATTCGTATTGCAGACGAATTTCCCGTAGTCGTCTTAAAGAACCGAAACCATCTTTGATACGCTCAGTTGCGGAACCGGTAACCTGTTGGATACCAAGGACAAACCTGCTGCCCCACTCTTTTCCTGCCTTACCGTGAAGAGGCCCTGAAAAAATAATGAGTAGGATTGAAACAATAAGGAGGATGGCCAGTACCGCTTCGGGGCGGGCACCACCATCACTACGCTCCCGCATAGAACTGGTTAACCGCTTAAAGCATCATAAAGGGCCCTGTTATCTTTATGGCCCTTGGCATAATCATAATATTGACCAGCACCTATGGCAACGCATAACAAGGGATCTTCAGCAAGGATTACTGGAACTCCAGTCTCTTTCGAGAGGAGTTTTGGCAGTCCTTTCAGCATTGAGCCACCCCCTGTCATAACAATACCTCTCTCTACAATATCAGCTGCCAGTTCTGGGGGTGTTTGACCGAGGGTACGTTTAACTTCATCTACAACCGCATTAATTGGTTCCTGAAGCGCTTCCCGAACCTCAACTGAATCAATTTCAAGACGCCGGGGAAGACCAGTTATAGCATCTGTACCCTTAATTTCCATTTTTTCAATAGTTTTTTCAGGGGAAGCATTCCCGATTTTCATCTTTAACTGTTCAGAGGTGTGTTCACCAATTATCAAATTATGAACCGTACGTACGTGTTTGATTATTGCCAGATCGAAAGCATCTCCACCAAGGCGAATGGCGTTGGTAACTACCATGCCTCCTAGTGAAATTACAGAGATCTCAGTTGTTCCTCCGCCGATATCAACAACCATATGGCCGGCAGGTTCAAATATAGGAATGTTAGCTCCGATGGCAGCTGCAAGTGATTCTTCAATTATTTTGACTTCCCGGGCACCGGCTTTATAGGCTGCCTCTTCAACGGCCCGGCGCTCTACTTCTGTAATACATGAAGGAACTCCCATTACCATTCGGGGTTTAATAATCCAGCGTCTGCTGAGAACTTTGCTGATGAAGTACCTTATCATTTTTTCGGTGGTTTCCAGGTCGGCAATAACTCCATCCCGAAGGGGACGAATTGCAATTATGTCTCCTGGAGTTTTCCATAGCATTCTCTTTGCATCCTGCCCTACGGCAACAACACGTTTCGTTCCGCGTTCAACAGCCACAACTGAGGGTTCACTACTCACCACACCGCGGCCTCTGACATAAATTAACGTATTGCATGTCCCGAGGTCGATACCAATATCTGCCGTCAGGCCACCGAAGAGTTTCTTTCGGCCGCTCATATTGCCTCCATCAAATCCAATTAATCATACAAACGATGGAGGGCTCCAACGTGCCTGGGGTTAATTCTGGTAACGGCATGCCAGGCGCTTCTGGCTTCCTTTTCATAACCCAGTTCGTGGTAAGTTTCACCAAGTAGAAACTGGTAATTTTGATTATCAGGTTCCATACTCACAAGACTTTCCAAAACCCCTCTCGCCATCGAGTAATTTCCAACATCATAGTAGAGTTGACCCAGTTGTGATAGTCCTCTTTTTTTCAGACTTTCATCTCGAGTTGATTTTATAGACTGTCGATAGTAATCCGCTGCTTCATCGTAATGCCCCAGTTTAAAGGCTTCTTCCCCAAGGGTTAGAAGAAGGCGATCGGTAGGATGTGAATCAGCAGCTTTTTGAAACCAGATGAGAGCCTTTTCAGGTTCTTCCAGCTGTGAGTAGGCTCTGCCCATAAACTCATAGCTGTCTTCGGCAAGGTATCCTGAATCAAGGGAAGCTTTAAGATAATAAATTGCCTGATCGGCCCAGTAGGTTCCCTTTAACAGGTATGCTTTACCAAGAAGATAGGTAACTCTCTCCGGGTGCGGAGTACCGCCCCTGGCCAAGAGCAGTCGCATATACTTAATGGCATCATCTATGTCTGTATTTCTTTCCTCTGCTGACAATCGGGATATCGCCAGATAGAATTTGGAATAACCGGCAAACAGAAGAGCGTCTCTGTCCATAGGGTGTTCGAGTAGTATTTCTTCGGCGATAGAGCTCACCTCCCCATATCGTCCTTCCTCCCAAAGATCTGATATGGAAACTGTTCTTTGCACAACTTTTGTTCGTTCTCTGAAGAGGTTTGAGCCATGCTCTAAAGCAATATAAATTGCAAAGGCTGTTAAAAGTGCCAAAGTAAGAAAAAGAGCTGTTACCCGCGGCTTTCGGTTATGTGAGTTTCGGGATGTGTATTTAAAAGCGTGTCTTGCCATAAAATAAAAAAAAGACGGGCCTGTAAGCCGAGTTCTGTTTACGGTTACCATCTATCTGGTTTTCCCGTTACCGGAAAAATCATCAGCGATTTACCCGCGGATAACAGGCGGGGAACCTATCCGCTGCTTAACCTTGCTCCTGATGAGGTTTACCTTGCAACCGCCGTTACCGGTCGGCCCGGTGAGCTCTTACCTCACCATTTCACCCTTACCATATTTAAATGGCGGTATATTTTCTGCGGCACTGGCTGTCACTGTCTCGGTACAAACCGAAATAGCGCCCGGGAGTTACCCGGCATCATCCCCTGCGGAGCCCGGACTTTCCTCTGGTTTAAACCAGCGGCAACCCGGCCCGTCTTAAAAAATTATCAATCGAAGTCGGATTCTCCACCGACCAGATCTGCAAGTCCACCGACATCTTCATGGTCAAACTCATAGGCTTCTGAAACCGGCTCACCTCCGGCTTCCCAGAAAAGAATACGGCTGCAGTATGG
>Ga0209633_10000891_pt1 | contig 32846 bp, 29 predicted proteins | sample Cruoilmetagenom1_FD_187290 | JGI IMG/M metagenome (GOLD analysis project Ga0209633, IMG submission 187290) | Oil polluted marine microbial communities from Coal Oil Point, Santa Barbara, California, USA - Sample 1 (SPAdes) (version 2) | ecosystem: Environmental > Aquatic > Marine > Oil seeps ... | reverse complement strand
CTCTTCTCTATAAATTTAAGCCAGTTGGGGGGGAGTTCTGTAGTTTCAAGCGTGGCATCATGACCACAGTGATCACATGCTCCACAATCAACACACTCATCTAGCCCGGCTGGGCATTCGATGCAGCGCTCTTCTTTCTTGTTTTCCAGACTATCCTTTATATCAGACATGATTTTTCTATTTTAACATAATTCTACTTTGGTTTTAAAAAGGGTTATAAACTTTATTTTATACACCGGCAATTTTCTCAATCAGTGATTTTCTATCTTCAATGTCGTACTTGCGCATGATTTCTAATCTCGTAGCCTCGGGGGAACCCCCGCCTGAGATGCTAATTGCAGAATACCAGCCGCCCTGGTAAGAAGCAGTAATATCTTCAAGCAATCTCGCTACCGATATTCTATAATCGGTAGGGATATCTTCCCGACCCTGCAGGTATTTGTTTAATCTCTCTCCAATATCGGGGGTTTCCATATCTTCAGGGTAGGGGGATGAAACTATTATCCCTCCTGAAGTGTCATGAACTATTCTGAACATATCATAAATATGTGTGCCCTGCATCAGCTTCCCAATGTTTGAATAGATAGGGTCGGGGATGAAATTCCCGGCCCTTGTTTCATTTCCGAAAATTGCCGCGGTCACACCACACGCGTAAAAAGACTCTACATATTTTATAAGATCTGCTATCTTGTCCCTTACATGTCCTGTCTTTTGAGGATCAAGACCGTTTGCCTCTGCCATTGAAACAGTAGCGCCTATTAATATATCTCCCAATCCGGCGCGAGCTCCGATACAGCTCACTCTATGGTGGGTGGCAAATGATTCTGTGAGAGAACCCGCAAAGTCCCACTCTCCCGCTAAGAACACTCTTTCCCAGGGGACAAATACATCATCAAAAAGTATTTGGGCCGTGGCTTGCCCGTATCTTGAAGTAAGCGGAGCGCCAGACTCGCCCGGTCTTCCCGCCTGACGTGACACAAGCTCTACACCTGGAGCGTCAATTGGAATTGCAAAAGATATTGCATAGTCTTTGTCCTGGAAGGTCATATTCCTGGTCGGTAGAACTAAAATTTCATGAGTATATGGGGCGCCGGTTACAATTGCTTTAATCCCTCTTACGACTATACCGTCTTCGTTCCTATTTGCCATTCTCAAATACAGATCTGGATTGTGCTGTTCATGAGGGCGCTTTGTCCTGTCACCCTTTGCGTCAGTCATTGCAACACACATGGTCAAGTCTTCGTCTTGCACACGTTCTAAGTAATTTAGAAATTTCACATGATAGTCGGTGCCGTATTTTAGATCGGTGTTGTTAGTGTTTTCATAGAGGGCGTTAAGGGCGTCGTGGCAAAGATAACGCTGCGCGCACCCCGTTTCTCTGCAAAGGAGTCTTGTCATCTCGAGTTTCTTGAGCAGATCCTCCTGGTTGGTATTTATATGAAGTAAGCGGTTTACTTTTCTACCTGTGACATGAGAAACAGCAGTCATAGTTTCAGAGTGCTCAGGAAGTAGAGCATATTCATAAGTGACGGAAATTGCATTCACGCCAGGGCGTAAAAGTGGCTCGTCAACAACACTCTCAATCTTATTTCCTTTTATGTAAACCTTTGGATTTAATTCACGCAGACTGTCTTCAAATTCTTCTGGAGTTTTTAACATTTTAGTCCTCTAAAAACATGGTCTCATATAAGGAAAGAGATGTCAACGGAACATTATAGCTTTAATTTATTTGCTGCAAAATAATCCTCAATAGCCCCCCTCTTTTTTATGTAAGGAAGAGATATAATAAATAAAGCAATAAAAAAAATGGAGATAAGAGATCCCCCTTTATTAAAGGTGGACATAGGGGATTTTTGGTATGCTAGATAAAGTAGAGTGTTCTATCCGCCAGAGTGCCATCGGTTCATGTGTTCTGCATGCGTTTCCTGAGACAGAGCTTAAAATGATCATCTGCTCAAGCTCTGTAAGTGGAAGCGCGCTTTTTTTAGAAGCAAATTTTAGTAGACCTTCTGGTATCTCGGCTCCCACAGGAAAGCGCCTAGAGCGCCTGCCCATAATTGAGTCCATGAGAGGAAATGGCAGCGCATCTCCCAAAGACTCTGGTAAACCATTATGATTAGATTGAAAGACTTTTGACCTTTTCGATTTGCCTGACATCACATTCCCTCCTAATAAGAATTATTACCAATTTAACATATTAGGTTTTATATTCATATTATTGATGCTATGTTAGATTACTTATGCTAGAGAGAAGGAGATCGCAATGTACGAAACACTAAAACCAGGTCTTACTTTTGAATTTGATTACACAGTTCCTGAAAACAAAACTGTTCCGTATATTTATCCGGAGTCTGAAGAGTTTCAGCAGATGCCGAGAGTCTTCTCTACAGGTTTTATGATCGCTTTGATAGAATGGGCATGTGTAAAATTTGTAAATGAGCATATTGACTGGCCTGCTGAACAGTCAGTAGGGATAGATGTAAATCTAAACCATACTGCAGCAACTCCTTCGGGAATGACTGTAACAGTGAAGGGCGAGTTAATTGAAGTAGACGGGAAGAGACTAGTATTTGCGATCACTGCACATGACGGGGTTGATAGAATTACAAAGGGTACACATCAAAGGTTTATCGTGAACGCAGAGAAATTCGTTGCCAAAGCACAAGAGAAAGCCGAGTCAGTAAAATGAGTTCAGACCTGTCACAAGTGAAAGCACTTACCTTTGATGTATTTGGAACAGTTGTCGACTGGCGGAGCTCTGTGATAAAAGAGTTAAATCTGCTAGGAGAATCAAAGGGTATGTCTGCCGACTGGGAACTGTTTGCGGACAAGTGGAGGGGAGGGTACGCACCCTCTATGGACAAGGTCAGAAAAGGCGAGCTGCCATGGAAAAGTATTGATCAGCTTCACAGGATTGTGCTCGATCAGCTCCTTGACGAATTTGAAATGACTGATCTATCGGAAAGAGAAAAGGTTCTGTTAAATAAAGCCTGGCACAGGCTCACTCCATGGACTGACTCAGTTGAAGGCTTAACCAGGCTAAAAGAGAAATATATTATAGCTACTCTTTCAAATGGAAATATCTCATTACTCGCAAATATGGCAAAGAATTTTGGGTTGCCATGGGATGTAATACTTTCTTCGGAGTTAGCGAGGCACTACAAGAATGACAAAGAAGTGTATCTAACTGCTTTAACCCTCCTTGATTTACAGCCTGAGGAGCTGATGATGTGCGCTGCGCATCAGGATGATCTTCTAGCAGCACAAGCGCTTGGGCTTAAAACAGCTTACATCAATCGCCCGCTTGAGTTTGGACCGCACACTACAAACGATGCGACAGATGATATGCCCTTTGATATTGTTGCAAATGATATTATGGACCTTGCTAATAAGCTTGGAGTTTAACAGCTATAAAAAGCTTATCCCCATAGAACCGTATTACTAGATTCTCTATCTTAATAATAGGTATAATAGTTCTCAATCAACTGCTAACCGGGAGATGGCCGTGCTAGAATGGATTAGTAATCTGCTAAGAAAAAAACCGCATACCAAAGAAGAGATGCAGGAGAGAGTTTTCCTCGAAGGACCTCACTCGAGGCTCCGCGAGCTATGGTTTCTTATTCGAGTATTTTGGGGATTCCTTTATGGTTTCAGGAAGCTTCACTTTGTTGGTCCTCTTGTAACAGTGTTTGGTTCTGCAAGGACTAAGGAAGACCACCCCTATTATCAGGATGCGAGAAAGGTCGGAAACGAGCTTGTGAAAATGGGTTTTGGTGTTATGACCGGCGGCGGGCCCGGGATAATGGAGGCCGCAAACCGTGGGGCGAACGAAGCAGGAGGAACCTCAATTGGATGTAATATTGTCCTTCCATTTGAGCAGGAGCCTAATCCATACCTGGATGTAATGATCAACTTCAACTATTTCTTTGTCAGAAAAGTGATGCTGCTAAAATATTCCTATGCTTTTGTGGTTATGCCTGGTGGAGCCGGCACTATGGATGAGCTATTCGAAGTAATAACGCTCATCCAGACAAAAAAGATATTCAACTTCCCGGTGATTCTTATAGGAAAAGACTATTTCTTTGAGCTTATGGACTTTTTAGAGCTGATGGTTAAAGAAGGTACGATAAGTCCTGAAGATCTTGACCTGTTTTTCGTAACTGACTCAATTGAAGAGGCTATGGAATATATAAAGCATAAAATTGTAGATGAATACGGTGTAATGCCCAAGAAAGTGCCTCAACCTTCAACCATACTTCTTGAGAAGTAATTTCTAGCTGTTTTGAGTATATATGATACCGTAAGTTATGATCTAATCTCATGATTCAGCACATTATTTATTTCTATTTAATGTTTGATAAGATATTAAACCTGTTTTATATTTGATTGAGATCGGATGATTCAACCTTTACCGTATCTAAATAAGCTTCTATTTGAGGGAAATTTCAAATGAAACAGTTAAAGGATTTACGCGAATATCTGAGCGCACTTAAAACCATTGGTGAGCTTCAGGAAATAGATGTTGAGGTGGACTGGAATCTTGAGATAGGAGCAATAATAAGACGGGCTTACGATTTGAGAGCGCCTGCTCCGTTGTTTAACAAAATAAAAGATATAGAAGACGGATTCAGAGTTCTAGGCGGCTCGGGAGGATTGAGCGCCCAGAAAGGGCTCAGGCTAGCTCGTATTGCAATTTCACTTGGATTTTCTCCTGACACCGGGGCAAAGGAGATAGTAAACACGATTGCCGATGCTATAGCCAGAGAAGGAATACCGCCAAGGGTATTAGAGAATGGAGCATGTCACGAAAACATTCTAACCGGAGACGACATTGACTTGATGCGTTTTCCGGTTCCCTTCATTCATCACGGCGATGGGGGGCGCTACATCAACACCTGGGGGACTGTAATTGTAGACACCCCAGACAAATCCTGGACCAACTGGTCTATAAACCGCATTATGCTTCTAGATAAAAAACGCATGACAGGACTCGTGCCGTCACAGCAGCATCTGGGCATAATTCATAAAGTATGGAGCGACCAGGGTGAGCCAACCCCCTTCGCATTAGCATTGGGAGCCCCGCCAGCTGTGCCGTTTTTCTCAGGCATGCCTATTCCTGAAAGAATGAGCGAAGTAAATGTAATGGGTGCTCTTTACGACGAAGGGGTAGAAGTTGTTAAGTGCAAGACTGTTGATCTTCATGTTCCAGCGAATACCGAGATTGTTATAGAAGGCACAATATCTAATGTCGAGACCGAAGAGGAAGGACCCATGGGCGAGTTCGCAGGCTACATGGGAGTTCACGATACCCCTCAGCCGGTTTATCACATAAGCGCTATTACTTACAGAAATAACCCTATACTACCTACCGTGTTTGCAGGCGTGCCTGTTGAGGATACGCAAACTTGCTGTGGAACAATGTACTCAGCTGCTATATTACATGAGCTTAGAAAAAATAATTTCCCTGCGACCAACTGTTTCTTGCTTTTTGAAAGCGCAGTTCACTGGCTTATAGTGACAGTGCACAGACCATGCAAGTCCTATGAGGAGACGCATGATCTTACCCAAAAGGCAAAAGAAATAATATTTAAAAGTAAGCCTGGAGTTGATATTCCAAAAGTCATGCTGGTAGATGACGATATAGATCCAAGTGACGCGGAGCAGGTAATGTGGGCATTTTCTACACGCTGCCATCCGCAAAGGGACGCTCACTATTACGACCATCAAAAAACACTTCCATTACTTCATTACTTAAATGCTGCAGAGAAAAAAGATATGAGCAGCACAAAAGTAATATTTAATGCTCTCCTACCTGGGTTTGACCGGTGCGAGATTTCAGGTTTTGAATACAACGTGTCCCCCGAACTACAGAACAAGGTCAAAAACAGCTGGTCTAAATATGGGTTTAAATCCTAACGGAGGTCCTGCGGGCGTTTAGGCAAGTTAAAGATTGTGTTATCAACCTCGGAGTTGAGCTCAACCGTATTGATCCTGAGAGTTTCGGTATCAGGATTATCATCAACTATAAATTCGTAGGCAAAAGGTATTTTTATATCATCAATCTCGATGTATTCGCTGACCATGATAGTAGAGTTTACTGAGCGATCCTGAATTGTAGTGGTCCCTTTTACCATAAACGGCAGATATGTTTGGGTATCCAGATAATATTTGTCGATGTTTCCAGTGTTGAAATTAACCTCAAGCAAATATGCCTGACGGTCTTCTACTTGTTCTTCACCCAGATAGGTTATCTTATGTCCCTTTTTTTTGTGATCGACAAGGGGACCTTCAAAATCGCATGTGTCAATCATCTGTTTGGCTCGTTTCCCTTTAAGGATCTCGGGCCCGTTCCTTGTTCCGGGGTTCATCTGCCATGGTATGTTGCCGTCGTAGGCTTCCATAAAATAAAGACGCCCCGACTGAAAATCGAGCCTGCACAGGTCAGGACGCTTGAAGATAGCCGCTGTTCTAAATACACCGTTTTTTGTGGACATTCTGCCTGAGAATTTAATCGTATCCACCGACTTCCATGCTTCATCTCCCCCTATAGCCTGATAGTGTTTTTCTAGTATCTCCTCAAGAGTTATTTTGGAGTTGGAACTCGGTTTTTTCTTATCGGTTTTATCCTGCGCGAGTTCAATATTATTGTTTTTGCTCTGCTCCCCGACAGCAATTGAACTTGAGTGTTGAAGTGTAAATAAGATAAGCAGTGCAGGGACTAAAACGGTTAGTGTTTTTTGCATTAATAAGCTCCAGTTTAAGATTCCAATTACGCCTAAATAGATTAAAGGATAAGGCGGGAATTACAACTTGTATGTGCTCCTTTAAGAAGCGATATATTTTTGTGTCCGTTCATATTGTGAGACCGCATAATCTGGATAGTCTGAATGGTTACGCAGAAATATAACAATAGTGTTAAGATTCAATTTATTGCTTCTTTTGTAAATCTATCTTTAGTCCTTGGGAAAATCAAAGATATCCGGGTCTATTTTGGTGTTAAATTCAAAATTGTTGATCTTTAGAGTTTCTTGACCCGGGGACCCCTCAATATTAATCACCAGTTGATAAGGAACTAAATAGCCATTTGTATCTTTATAGTCTTTAAAGTTTGTTGTAGTTTTTATTTTATTGCCGTCCATATTGTATATGCCTACTGATTTTGCTATCAAAAAAGTCTCAGCGTCTATATAGTAAGTTTCAAGGTTGCCTGATCTATACTTGACACTAATTTTATGGTATTTATTACCGTCTATTTCCTCTTCTCCAAGAAGCGCCACCTTATAACTTTTCTTTTTGTAATCGATAAGAGAGTTTTCTATATCACAGGTGTCTCTCATATAATTAGTTCTGCCTTCAGTCATTGCCGCAGGTTCAGGACTGCCGGAAAGCGGGTTAATCTGCCACGCTAATGAGCCGTTAAAAATCTGAGCCATAATATTTTCCTTTACTCTAAATTCCACGCGGCATTTGTTGGGTCTTTGGTGGTAAGCGGTTATCGGCATGGATGTCCCCTGGGAATTCATTATTCCCTGCATAGTCATGGTATCCAGTTTTTGCCATTTCTCAAGACCGCCTATGGCTTCGTAGTATTTTGCCAGAACCTGGTTCAGATCAAGGGACTTGTCATCAGAGTTGATTTTATCCGTTGGTGTATTTTTTTTAGATTCTTCGGCAGGGGTCTCAGGATCTTCAGATATGGCTGTTAAAGGTAAGAATATGGCCAGTATTATCAATAACAATAGCGATCTTATTTTCATAAATAATGCACTCCTGTCTGTTTCATATTGGTTTATAGGGTATAGGAGAAATTGTAGAATTCAAAGAATATTTCCTGACTTTAGAACAGGATTTTATTCCTCTTCAGAGCTCAGTCTCTTAAACGCCCGGTCCAGATGTATACGCCATGGCTCAAGCTCAGGGTGTGAATTTATAAGACTCTCTATTTCTTTGATTTTCTCAATATTCCCCTGGTAGCTCCAAAGTTTGGCCCCTAGTTCAATTGCAGGCAGCGTGGTTATATCAAACTCACCGATGTCTTTTTTATTTTGTTCAATAAGTATAGGTATTAGCGGCAAACTGAGATTACAGTACTTTAGCACCATATAATTATAACCGTTCCTCACATTCTCAGTGATCATGTTTAAATAATAGTAATAACGGTCTATATCTGACTGCAGCGTTATTTGATTTGTGTCTGGATCGGTCATCTCAAAACTTGCTCCTTCTTAAATATAATACCTTTAAAAATTTGTCTTCCGTATGATGATCATACTTTATGAGCTATCAGGTTTAAGTAAAAAAGATACTGGCTTTACCTCTGGTAGAGTTCATAATCTCACTCTTAAGGTCATCCGACACGCTTTCCGGGATATCTGCCAGCACAGTTACTTCCTCAGTATAATGCACATCTTTAATAGTTAATCCCGTTTTATCGAAGATGTTTCTAATCGAGTTTTCAAATTCGTACCCCGTCGTAATTTTAATTTTTATGAGATTAACGTGCTCTTTTAATTTGATCTCATCAAGAGCCATTGTTATGGTTCCGGAATATGCTCTCACAAGCCCGCCTGTTCCAAGCCTTGTTCCTCCAAAATATCGAGTAACAACTGCAACAACATCACCGATCCCCCTCATTTGCAAGACACTGAGAATTGGTTTCCCTGCTGTGCCCCCTATCTCGCCGTCGTCATTAAATCCGACATCGGCTCCGTCGTTTGGATTGCCAATGATATATGCAAATGTATTATGTGATGCACCCTGATTTTTCTTTGAGATTTCGTCTATAAATCTGAGCGCAGTTTCTTTGTCCACAGCATGTGAAATAGTTGCAATAAAGCGGCTCTTCTTTATTTCCTGCTCTCTCTGAATTGTTTGAACCGGGACAAGATATGAGGATTTGTCAGACATTATATTATTCTTACGGATTTGGCGCTTGAATGCCAGGGTACTCAAGTATTCAGATAGTTAAATTCTATATATCACTCCTTAGATTATGTATAATGTTTAGTATAAAGTTAAAGGAGGGTCAGAAAATTATGATGAGACTTTTTCAAGTGTTTGGAATATTGATATTTATTATTTCAATCGGGTGCGCGGGGCAGCAAGGGGTTGATGAAGGCGGGTTTGACGCAAGCGTTTGCAACAACATCCCCGTTGGAATTGAGGCGGCCGTAGCTGCAGACCCTGAGTCTAAGGCTTTTAAAATTAGTTGCGCCGATTTGGCGCAGTGCACAGATATAATGGGTTGGGATGCTCCTCCCGATGTTCCATGTACAGGGCCGTAAACTTAAAAGTAGCAAATCAAGAATTGAAAAACTATAACCGGAGTATTTGGGCAATTTACCCGTCTCCGGTTTTCTAGATAGAAAAGTTCTAATTCTATGAAATCGAAGTGAGGAGATTTATTTATGATTAGCATCAAATATTTTGCTCTACTGAGCGTCTTACTTATACCTGCTATATTCACTTTTGAAGCAACTGCCCAGGATGCGGACTGTGAGGCAACAATAACTCAATTAGAAGAGGCAAAGAGTCAATTTAAAGCTGATTACAAAGCGCAAAAGGATGCTTTTTACAATTGGGATAAATATTACAAGGAGCTTCACTCTATGACTTATGAAGCGACCGACGAGCCTTTAGCAGACAGCGCAATGAAATGTGAGACAGGTGATTATCTTGGAAAAGCTTTCTGTAAGGGCGCAATCCAAAAGTACAACGATATCTCGGCTAAGGAAAAACCTGCTAAAGCTAAGCTTAACGCAGCGGAAGCTAAAGCAAATGAATCAAGGCAGAATTATAATAATTTAGTAAGACAGGCTAGCGATATGGGATGTAATCCGAAGAAAAAATAAATCACTTACTCCTCTACGGTCAAAGATATTTGAGCTTATTCAAAACAAATTTCCCTTTATATAAGGCTTTTTATACCATTTAACGTATAATTCATAGACAAATGGAAAACCAATTACATAACCGCACTATGGGTTTGTGGGCTGCCACGGGTTTAGGGGTAGCTGCGATTGTAGGGGGCGGAATACTCGTTCTTGCAGGTGTGGCTTTTGAAGCTACCGGACCAAGCGCTGTGCTTGCGTTTGCCCTAAACGGGTTGCTTGCACTTTTAACGGCGTTTAGTTTTGCAGAGATGTCGGCGGCTTTCCCAGAATCTGGCGGGACTTATGTTTTTTCCAAGAAAGTCCTATCTATCAGAGCTGCTTTCGGGGTAGGTTGGATCATTTGGTTTGCCTCGATTTTAGCTGCTGTGCTCTATGCTCTTGGCGCCGGCTTTTTTATCTCCATAGCTATAAACAGTATCTGGGAGTACTACACAGGCACACATATCCCTTGGGTAAATACCAGCTCAGCTACCACATTTATTGCCATAGTTGCATCTCTTATTTACACAAGAATGCTCTTTAACAGACAAACAAACGGGGGCAACTGGATTAACACCGGAAAGGTCCTCGTATTCTTGATTCTGATAATTGGCGGCGGCTGGTACTTAGCCAATGAGTCCGTGATGGATGTGGTCGATGATTTCACGCCGTTCTTTGCCGAAGGCAGTTACGGACTGCTTCAAGCTATGGGTTACACCTTTATTGCGTATCATGGTTTTGATCTTATCTCAGCAGTGGGGGGAGAGGTCAAGAACCCTGAAAGAAATATCCCGCGGGCGATGTTTATATCTCTAATTGTAGCAATTGTAATATACGTGCTTTTTATGCTGGTCATTACTGTAGCAGCTACAGGGCCGGGTGAATCAATAGTAGAGGCGAGTTCTACGAGACCGGAAGAGATTGTGCTGCATGCGGCAGAAATTTATATGGGCAAGTACGGCTACTGGCTTGTAATTATTGCGGGTATTCTGTCGATGCTTTCAGCGCTATATGCAAACCTGCTCGGCGCTTCCCATATCGCGTTTAGCATGGCTAGGGACAGAACACTCCCAAGGGAGCTGGGGCATTTGGATAAGGGGCTGGGCACGCCTATAAAAGCTGTTATTGTAACGGCGGCGGTTTTAGTTATTACTATAATTATTGTTCCGGACATTGCAGTCGCCGGTGCGGCGTCTAGTTTGATATTCCTTATATCTTTTGCTCTGGCGCACTGGATAAGCATACTCTCGCGAAAGCGCAGCAAGCCTGAAGACTTACCGTTTAAAGCTCCTTTTTTCCCTTTAATTCCCGTGCTCGGGATCTTGAGCTGTGTGGGCATTGCAGTTTTTGAAGGAGTTAAAGTGCCTGTTGCGGGCGTTATCACAGTTGTGTGGCTGGTGCTCGGCGGTATTCTCTATTACATACTTTTCGGCCGGCGCGCCCGTGTGGTGGATGCCTCGGCTGAGGGTTATGACCCGCGTTTGGTAAGTCTTAGGGGAAGAAGCCCTCTTGTGCTTGTGCCGATAGTAAATCCGTCTCATGCAGTGCCCATGGTAGCTGTGGCAAGCGCGCTTGCGGCCCCGATCACAGGAAGGGTCCTGCTGCTCTCAGTCGTCAGGACTCCAGAAGATTGGGACCCTGAAAAGCATCCGGAGAAATTAAATAACGCACAGCGGGTGTTAAAAGAATCGCTTTCCGCCTCGTTTGGCATAGGGCTTAAGCCAGAGGCTTTGACAACCGTGGCTCATGAACCATGGGATGAGATTATTCGCGTGTCCCGCGCTTATAGTTGCGAGAGTCTTCTGTTGGGGCTTACAAATTTAAATGAAAAATCTGAAGTTAAGATAGAGTATGTGATGAGCCATGTTGATTCAGACGTCGTAGTGCTCAGAACAACTGATATGTGGAGGCTTTCAGAAGTAAAGAGCATACTGGTGCCTGTGAGAGGCTCGGGTGCTCAGGACGAGCTTTTGGCCAGGCTCCTTGGGAGCATATGCAGGAAGACAAATGCAGAAGTCACTTTTCTGAAAGTTCTGCCAGAGGACGCAAATTGGCAGAAGACTGACAAATCGAGAAAAGCGTTATTCCAAGTTGCAGAAGATCAGGTGCCGCATGGTCAGTTTAAAGTGGTAGTGGTTAAAAATAATAACGTGTCTGAGGAAATAATCTCACATGCTGAGCAAAGCGATCTTATGATTGTGGGGCTTCAGCGTTACAGCAGAAGACGAAAGGAATTTGGAAAACTCCCGCTCTATATAGCCCAGCAGACAAAATGTCCGATGCTTATGATTAGCCGCGGGCGCTGAGGCTCGGGCTGCCGGCAGTCTAATATTCAATCCAAGCGGTTTTTAGAATATCCCTTTTTATTTCATAGATTCAGAGTCTGTGAGGTTGTGCAGAGCTGTATTGACATTCAAATGAAATTATAATATTTTGGAAATAGGGAGGATTAAAAATATGACTACACCACCAATGGGAACTCCGGCAGGAAGTATTCAAGACAAGCCGCTAACAGTAGGCGACTGGATAATAACGCTTATAATTTTATCAATACCTTTGGTAGGGCTGATATTCCTTCTTTACTGGGCGTTATCAAGTACATCTAATGCAAATAGAAAAAACTTTTGCATAGCTTATCTTGTACTAGCTCTTATTTTTATTGCGATATTTGTGGCGCTTTTGTTTATGGGAATCCTGGCTGGCGTGATGGGAGAATATGCTCCTGCTCTGCACGGTGCGTCACTGCAATTGTTGCATCCTTTTGCTTAAAAGCTAAGCAGTATTATTTATCGGTCTAGATTGAGTTAAACTCTGACATTTTTTAATATTTAGGTACGCTCATGCTATATGTCTAATCATCCTGAGTCGAGTTTTTTTAGAATTCTCCCGCTCTATATCGTTATTTTTATTGGCTTTGTGGGATACAGTCTAACAATCACGATACTTACCCCGTTGATACTGGAAGGAGGCGACGCGTTATTAAAATCCCTCCCGTTCACTGCGGACACCACTATCATTCTTGGTATTGTTCTGGCCATTTATCCTATAGGGCAGTTCTTCGGCGCTCCTGTGATGGGAGCGTTGTCTGACCGATTCGGCAGAAAACCAATACTGCTGATATCTCTGACTATAACCACGTTCTGCTTTGGGGGTTTAGGATTTGCTATCCAGGCACAAAATCTGTCAATGTTCATAGTTATCTCTTTGATTATGGGGCTGGCAGAGGCTAATATCGCAACCGCCCAGAGCGCTGTGGCAGACGTAACCACAGAAGAAAACCGGACCAGAATGTTTGCCTATATTAATTTAAGCGCAAGCGGGGCATTCATTATTGGCCCACTGCTGGGAGGTGTGCTCGCCGACCCCGACCTGGTGCCGTGGTTTAATAATTCAACCCCTTACTGGGCAGTTTTTATTGTATTAATATTGACAGTGGTGTTTACATTTATGGCTTTTAAAGAAACAAGGCCAAAAGAAAAAAGGACTGAGGTTAGTTACACCCGGGCTTTTACCAACCTCCTTAGAATCTTTAACCCGGGGAAGCTGCGAATAATATATCTGGTCAATTTCCTTATCTACTTGTCTATATTCGGATTCTTCAGAGCTTTCCCTATGTACCTGGTCGAGCATTTTGATATGGATGTAACTGAGCTGGCTAAATATATAGCCTGGAACGCTGTGCCAGTGGTTATAGGGAGTATCTGGCTTACAGGCTATCTGGCTAAACTTCACTCACCCAGAGTGATCGCAATTTATGTGACTCTATTATTCGGTGTGTTTAACCTGTTTGTAATTCTGCCGCAGTCTGAATGGATGCTATATATTTCACTCTTCTTACCGGGCCTGGCACTAGCTGTTGCGCTTCCTGTTTCTGCATCAATGATATCACTTACGGCCGGAGAAGATGCGCAGGGCAGGGCTCTCGGGAACAACCTGTCGATTGAAGTGGGAGCAGAAGTGCTCTCCGGGCTGGCAGCAGGATTTCTGGCCGCTTATTTTATAAAACTGCCCATGTTTGCAATATGCGCAGTTGCCATTTTGGCTTCAGGGATTCTATTTTTTTCAGACGGCGGGAAGGATAAAGCAACGGATTAGATTATATATAGATTCCAGTTTGAGCTTGTGCTGAATGCTGAATCAAGTTCAGCGCAGCAGTATCCGTGACAAGGTTCAGAAAGACTAAAAGGAAAGACTTTATACCAACTTTTCAACGATGAAAAGTAGCAAAAATCGCCGACTGGATATGAATTACGCTAAAAATAAATCATGAAAGCTAAACCTTATAATACGATCCCACCCCGCATAAGGTTTTTAACGCTTCCATGTTTCATTTTCTTAACGCTATTCATCTAAGTCGGGAAGATCAAAAGCAAAGGAAATGGTTCGATCAGGATTGGAGAAAGAGTTTGCCAGAGCGAGTTCCCTGCGGTTCTATTTGAAGAAGTTTATTATGATTCCTACTGTCCAGGCGAAGTCGGGTTCTATTTGTTTGCCGTTAAGGTCTTGAATTACCGGTATCTGAAATGAGGATTCAACTATAAAGCGGCTTACTTTGGTCTGAATACCGGGTGCGACAAATAAGATATGTCCTCCCGAGTTTTTATCTGTAATTCCTTTTATGCTGTTTCTTTTGGCAAAAACACCGTTTGATTCAGCTACGAGCTGTACAAAATTTTTCAATACTCCTTCCGGTACGTTCCAGGGGAAAATGCGGTGGTGAAAGGAAAAGTCGTATGTCAAACTATCTCCCTTCTCGAAATTATCTGCCTCTGTGTTGATTCTGTAGACCGCGTCTCCAACTAACTTGTGACGCTTATTATTCAAGGAAGCTGTTGTCACTGCCCCAAATTCAAAATCATAAGAGCCTGAGGTTATAGGTCTTAAATCTTCATCCCCGGTGGGGATTTTTAAACCGACAAGCGGGGCTATTTTCAATTCGCCGGAGCGGAGGTGCATAGTGAAGGCAGTGTAGCGCGCTATCAGGGACAGGTCTCCAGGGCCGTTTTGTTTCTGATTGATTCTCTTTCCTGTCTCAGGGTCGGGGAATTTACGTGTCCTGAAAAGGTAGGGAAAAATTGCGAACAGCGCCAGATTCTCCGTTGCGCCGTAAAGAAGAACATTTGGCTGAATAATTACGTCACGCTCACGGTTTTGTGATGTTGGATCATCAGATGACTTAATCCATCTCATCTGCGAGCGGAATACCAGCCCGCCTTTTTCAACAGGCAGGGCTACGTTTGAGTTAATCGGGGCTGTGAATGCGCTCTTTGTCGTAATAGTTGAAAATAAGAAAGTAATTGTAAGAAAAAAATATACACTCCTGGCCATACATTCTCCTTTATAAACTCAAACCGATATGTCCGAGGATACTTTATAATTACCGTCATCTATGTCGTACTTGGCGAATGATAGCATTAAATGTTGTTTACGGTCAAATAATGATTTCAGCACTATGTGTTAGAATCAGCTAACGTATAATTATGGATATATGGTAATTTGTTCTAAATGTATACATATGTGTTGACATGGCAGGGGTATTAATGATACTAAAATACAGGAATGCGCAGAGAAGGTAATACCGGAGAAATTTAGAGCACTTTGCAGCGGATTCTGATCATAATTGAGGATTAATTATACTTTGAACGACAGCATTAGATTATATACTTCAGAATTTCTAGGAACGTTCTTTCTTGTGTTTGCGGCAACCGGAGTTGTGATTGTAAACGATATTACAGGCGGGGCGATTACACACACCGGCATAGCTATTACAACGGGACTTGTAGTAATGGCAGTTGTATATTCCGTTGGGGATGTTTCGGGATCACATATAAATCCTGCTGTTACTGTTGGTTTCTGGCTTGCGGGCAGGTTCCCCGGATACCGGGTGATTCAGTACATTGTTAGTCAGTGTCTTGGCGCCATAGCGGCAAGTTTGCTGCTCGCATTCCTTTTTTCGGATTTAATAGCTCTTACAGTTACTTTGCCTGCGGGCTCAGTAATGCAGTCCCTTGTGCTTGAGATAGTAATCACCTTTTTCCTCATGTTTGTAATACTTAGTGTATCAACAGGCAGTATGGAAAAAGGCATTATGGCCGGGAGCGCAATCGGCGCAGTTATCGGACTGTCGGTGCTTTGGGCGGGCCCGATTACGGGGGCTTCGATGAACCCGGCACGTTCACTAGCGCCGGCGCTGGTATCACTGGATTTTACACACCTCTGGATATATATCGCAGGTCCTTTAATTGGAGCGGCAATCTCGGTCGTTGCATTTCGTATTGTTCACAAACCCCTAAATACGGGGCGTGAAGGAAAGAGTTTTTAGGGCATGCACAGAGACCAGGCAACTCTTTACATAATCTCTAGTTTTCAGCTTACAGCCACTTCCTAGAAATTATAAGTGAGCTCACCCAGCGCTAATCGTCCAGCTTCTTCTTGACGATGTTCATATCCTGATCGAGATATATTTCATATTTCTTGCCGTCATCGCAGATTACATCTTCTGCTTCAAAGTAATCTCCGTCAAGCTCGACCTCACCTACATTGGGACAGCCTGCTTCAGATAGCACCTCCACTACTTCTGCTCTTTCTTCAGGCGTAGCGTCCCTGTCAGCATATGTGCTATATGTAAAAAGAGCGGATGTCATTATCACTGCCAAAGTTGAAATTATGAACCTTTTCATTTTCTTTCACCTCTAATAACCTATGTAATAACTTTTAATATTTTATCAAGACAGGATATGTTTTTATCCGGTAATTAGTGTAGAATATTTTTAGCTGAGAAGTATCTTTCACGTATGATCGTTTTTATAATGCGTATTGTTAATTTTTGAGCGGAGATTGCCAAGACCCAAAGGTTTTTATGGATAATTCTAATACTGTATCTGGAAGTTCTTTGGTAGCATGGATCAGTGTAGCTGCTCTGGTCTATCTGCTAATGGTGGGGGTAGGAGTTATCGGCGCCGGGTTTACGTGGATCTCTGGGGGACCAAAAGGGGCAGAGGTGCTGTTTAGCTTTGCCACAAACCCCATTGTCGGAGTTATACTGGGCACACTTGCAACCGCGCTGGTGCAGTCCTCAAGCACAGTGACCTCCGTACTCGTTGCTCTTGTGGCTGGAGGGATGCCGGTTGAGATAGCCGTCCCTATGGTTATGGGCGCTAATATGGGCACAACCATTACCAATACCATTGTCAGCCTCGGCAACATAGGCGAATCTAAAGCATTTCACCGTTCATTCAGCGCTGCTACCGTGCATGATTTCTTTAACCTGTACGCTATTTTAATCTTCCTCCCAATTGAGGTCTTTTTCCACCCGCTTCAGCGGATAGCGGGTCTAATGTCCCACTGGTTTTTAGACAGCGGATCAGCTTCAATCAGCAGTATAAACCTGCTCTCTATGTTTATTAAGCCTGTGGTTGTATTTTTACAGGACTTATTTCAATCTATGCCCGGCACTGTAGATGCTCTTCTATTCACAACGCTCGGTATTGGACTGGTATTCTTTTCCGTCCTCTATATTAGCAAGGTTTTAAAATCCGTAATGACCGGCAGGGCCAAAGCGCTATTGGACAAAGCGCTTGGAAAGGGGATTTTTATAGGAATCCTCACAGGGACCGTCATAACCATGATTGTGCAGTCTTCATCAACCACGACAAGTCTTCTAGTTCCTCTTGCGGGAGCCGGAATTCTTACCCTCAGACATGTTTTTCCCTTTACGCTCGGCGCAAACATCGGCACGACAGTAACGGCGCTTCTTGCGGCAACTGCTATAATCGGAGGCAATAAGATATTCGCGCTCCAGATAGCACTTGTTCATTTTCTCTTTAATTTTTCCGGAGTCATTCTCTTTGTTCTGGTTCCCTGGCTCTATGATTTGCCTATTCGTTCTGCTGAATGGCTGGGTGAGCTTACCGAGAAAAACAGGGGATACGCGTTTGGCTATATATTCGCCGTGTTCTTCATAATTCCCGGATCAATCTTCGGGGGACAGTCGGTATGGAATGATTTTAATCCCGAAGTAGTGAAAGCAGAGCAGAACACGGAACTAATTAGAACTATTGAAAGTAAAGCCGATAAGTAACTATATTATTGGGGTCTCGAACTTTGGGGGTTTGTACTTATTTTCTTAAAAAGAATTTTACATTATCATCTAAGAACTCTTCAAATGTGTGCGGCTGGCTTTGGGTGAGTTTATAAATATCATCAGTTATCTGATCATAAGCCCCTTCTCTAATGTATTTATATAAATCAGAAAATGCTTCGGCAAGAGGCTCTTTAAATCCTGCGCTCATCATATCTTTTTTGAACTCTTTGGGCTTAATATCTATATAGTTTATTTTCTTACCCATAGTGTCTGAAAGCAATTCCGCAACTTCAATGCAGTTTAGGGATTCGGGACCTGTAAGGGTATATGTTTTATTCCTATGACCGTTTGAAGTTAGTACTTTTCTTATTAGTCTAGCGGTGTCTCTTATATCCACATATCCGCATTTGGCATTTCTTAGAGGAAGTTTGAGCTGCTTTTTTTTTCTTATATCCTGACCATAAAACTCAATAAAATTTTGCATAAATATATTAGGTCTGATTATTGTATATCTAAGTCCTGATTTTTTGAGATATTTCTCACTTTGTCCGTGGCTTCTTAGGATTAAAGAAGAGGAATCTGGATCGGCCCCAATTGCGGAATATTTCACCACATGTTTGACCCCCGCTTTTTTAGCGGCATCTATAAAATTCTTCTCTAGCTTAAATTGGCTATCTGTAATGGGAGAAATTAAAAGCGCATTCTCAATTCCTTCCATCGCCTTTTTTATACTATCAGGCTTGCTAAGATCACCTTTTACAAGGGTCACTTTCTTAGATTTTAAATCTAGATCTTTCTCTGTGTTTGTAATTAAAGCAGTAAAATCATGCCCCGACTTAAGGAGCCTTTTGGCTACCCTAAGCCCTGTACTACTACTTAACCCCGTCAACAATATCATCTATATCACCTCTAGGCTTGGAGGGTAAAACTAAGTTTTAGTTTATCAGATATTAAATTTTTGGGAAGTCCTTTTAGACGCTGAATATGATATTCGAAAAATCTGTCTGAATATTTGAATTTGATAGGAATTTTAAATGAATACTTAATGATTATGTGATAACTTATAATACATCTGTTTAATTAAGGAGGCGGTATATGCGTATTTTAATTCTATCAATGGTTTTAGTTATCTCGACAGTTTTTGTAGATACTTCGTTTGCCGAAGTTGACGAAGGTGCTATGAGTTTTATGTTTGTACAGAACGCTGAGGGGGTAAGTTTTGATAAAGAGAAGGGCACAATGACACTTATGGGTGTTGCACCTTCAATGACCTTTTTTGCAGACCGACCAGAGAGAGCGGCTGGGCACATTCCAACGAGTCATTTTGTAAACATGTGGAGCGAAGGGCAAGACAGCTTTAAGGCTGATCCGCCTAACGCTAACCTCTCTATACTCGGTGACAAAGAGGGGGCTACTAATATAGTAGTTGAGATAATGAACCCACAGTTTAAAGACGGCAACCTCACATATGACGTGAAGGTGCTTGATGGTGAACCGCCTGCACAGGGGGGACTATCCGCATTATTTATAGATTATTGGATCGGACCTAGGGGCGCAGTATGCCACAGAAATTACTATACAGGTGCTGCATGGTGTCACTTCCTAGGGCCTTACTACAGACCATGGGGACCACCCTATTAAATTTTGAAATTGAACTATAGATTTGCCGTCAGTTCCTTATTTCCTCAAGTTCGGGCGGTTTTTTATTTAGGCTTGTTGTTCTGGCTTTTTTCTTAAGGTAGCAATACCGGCGATTCTAATTACTATAACAAGTAAAGTAAGATCCCACTCGAAAAATTTAGGCACCAGAGGCTGCCATACTATTACTGCTGTTGGAAATTAATGCATTATGATAAAATTAGAAAACCTGCAGGGCTAGATGTCGTCCCACAGGTTTAATTGCTCTCTATTCTTTAAAGATGTTTGTCTATTAACTTGATAAAACAGTATTTAGCTTTACATCACTTACTCTATTGGTAGAGGGGGGTATTAAAAAAAAAGCAGAAGCAACCTTTCGCTTGCTCCTGCTTCACCACCATCTTGAGTCCAAATTCTTACTCTTGTTGGAGAGTATGAAACTTTTTTCAATGCTCCCTTATTAATCTTGCTGCCAAGTCCGCTTTGTTTCTCGATATAACTAAATCTTGCCTATTGCTTCTTTTTTGTTGAGTAATTATCTAATTACTCGCTCCTCATTTACATACTCAATGGAATATATATGCAATTAGTGTACCAAATGCCTCAATAGAGGCTAAGAATTAACTAACTTATTGAAATAATTGAAGAATTAGAACTACGAACGATTTTGTATATTTGAACGAACGGTGCATATATATACGATATATAGTAGTAGATACGATATTTCGTAGTATTTAGTGACTGCGCTTTATTCCAAGTCTCTTAATTCTGGACTCAAGAGTGGTAGGTTTCAGACCTAATACTTCAGCAGCACCTGATTTACCTCGGATACGCCAGTTGGTCATGTTTAGTATGTAAGAAATGTGGTCCCTTTCAACATCTTCCATTCCTTTAATCTCTGAAGAAATTTTTTCACTGTTAATTCCCGGTAGCTCAATTTTAAGATCAGGACCACTCGAAATAATCATTGAGCGTTCAATAACATTCATAAGCTGCCTAACATTTCCCGGCCACGGATAATTAATAAGGTTCTCCATATCCTTTCTTGATATGTTTTTTATGCTCTTATCCATTTTCTCTTCAAACTCGGAGATGAAAAACCACAGCAGATCGGGAATATCCTCTTTTCTTTCTCTCAGTGAGGGGATTTCCACTGGGAACACATTTAATCTGTAAAATAGATCCTCACGGAATTTGCCCATCTTAACCGCTTCTAAAAGCTCGTTGTTAGAAGCGGCAATTACTCTGACGTTTACTTTTACTGTGTTGGAGCTTCCAAGCCGCTGGAATTCTCCCTCTTGTAGGACTCTGAGCAGTTTTGACTGAAGCTCAAGTGGGAGCTCAGCTACTTCATCTAGGAATAGAGTAGAATCATCAGCTACCTCAAATCGCCCAATACTCTTTGAGACTGCTCCGGTGAAGGCGCCTTTTTCGTGTCCAAAGAGCTCGCTCTCAATTAAATGTTGCGGGAGGGCTGCACAGTTTACCTTGATCATGGCTCTGTCTTTTCGGTTGCTTAGGTTATGAACTCTATTGGCGAAAAGCTCTTTACCCGTTCCTGTTTCTCCAGTCAGAAACACTGTCGCATCGGTGCTTGCCACTTGCTCAATTTTATTTAAGGCAGATTTTATGGCTTTGCTTTGACCGATAATATCGCTTTGACTGTAGGTTAATTCAATCTCTTTTTTAAGGTATACGTTTTCTTTTTCAAGTTTATCTTTTAAGACTTCTATCTCAGAAAAGGCGCTTTGGAGTTTTTTCTCGGACTCCATACGCTCTGTAATGTCACGGCTTGAAATAACAGTTCTCACCTCGCCTGTTGCAGTTTTAAAAGGACTCCCAACACTTTCTAGCCAGCGCCACTCGCCGGATTTATTCTTAAATCTATAAGTAGCTGTACCTTTTTTAAAGTCATTAATAGCTTGTGAAAACTGCGCGATTGCTGTGGGCGAATCGTCTTTGTGAATGTGCTCAAATACACTTCTGCCGAGCAGCTCCCCTTCCTTATAGCCTAATATTTCGTTGAAAGTAGGATTGATGTACAGGAAGGTACCGTTGATATTGGTTTCTACGATAATGTCGTAAGAGTGCTCAATGAGTGTGCGGTATCTTTCTTCTGCCGCTCGTTTTTCTTGCTCAGCGGTTTTGCGCTCAGTGATATCTTCACAGGCTATGAGAGCTTCCTTATTCCCGCTTGCATTAATAACACAACGCGCAAGTTCGCTCACTGATATAATGCTTCCGTCCTTAAGTACTTTGCGGAGCTCCCATCTAAAAATCTGTCCTGGATTTGCAAAACATTTACTTAACTGCTTTTTTATCTTTGGCCTGTCTTCTTCTAGAAATACCGAGTATACTGAGTGCCCTATCAACTCCTCTTCTGTGTAACCAAGTTTTTCAATACTGTTGTGGTTAACCGAAAGAACAATTCCGTCTTCTTTAATGGTAAAATACATAGAAGGACCTTCTTGATATAATGTGCGGTAGCGCTCCTCACTATTCCTGAGCGCTTCGGCGTCCCTGCTCTGGTTTATGGCAATCTCAATTTGATGTGAGACGATTTCCAGTAATTTCAAATCTTCATTTTCAAATGCATTCTTTTGAAACGAGTTAATACTTATACACGCAATAGTTTTATCTTTTGATTTAATAGGCATAGAGACATAGCTTTTTGTGCCCGCTTTTTTACCTGCGGGTCCAATGGTAGAATCAGTTTCCACATCGCTGCAGTAAAGGAGCTTTCCCTCTAAGATTGTTTTCCAGGTAAACCCCTTGGGGCGGGGTATTTTCTTTACCTTTTTCAATAGCTCCTTGGAGTAACCTCTATTCGCTTTATTCACTGCGTAATCGCCTTCAACAAAGAATATCCCTACGTTCTCAGCGCAGTCTATATTCTCGTGCATAGCTTCTACGGCATTCTTTAATACTTCATCGAGCTCAAGAGAGCTGTGAACGCTCCTGGTAACAGTGCTTATTATTGCTTCGTATTTGTTTTTTTTGGATAACTGCTCGAGGTTGGAATTAAGCGCTTCTTCCGCTAGTTTCCGCTCAGTCACGTCTATCATAAAGCCTCTCAGCGTTTTAGGCTCCCCATCCTCGATAACTACGGAAACCATTTCATAGATCCAAAAAATATTTCCATCTGCAGACATGATTCGGTATTCAAGTTCATGGTCTTCCAGAGCGGCAGTGGATTTTATACAGGTTCCGACCGCTTTGTCACGATCCTCGTCATGTAGATGCGATACCCAGAAATTTTGCTCATACCATTGCTCCACAGGATAACCGAGAAGCCCTTGTGCCTGTGGACCAACATATGTGAACTGCATGGTTTTAGCATCAGCCTCCCAAGGGATTACATTAGAGGTCTCGACAAGGAGTCTGAAATGCTCCTCGCTTTTCCTTAGCGCTGCCTCGGATTGTTTCAGTGCTTCAGCCTGTTGAGCTTTATTGATGGCTGTCGCTATTTGAGTCGCTACAATTTCAAGGAGCCTAATTTCTTCTTCATCAAAGGCGTTTTTTTGAAATGAATTTATACCCATAACTCCAAATACTTTTCCTTCAAATCTTATTGGCATAGATATGTATGTTTTTATTCCTGCTGCTACCCCGGCGGGACCAATTACCTTGTCTTTTTCGGTATCGGGACAATAAATCGGCTTCTCATCTATAGCAGTTTTCCATATAAAACCTTTTGGATACGGTATGGAACCGGCTTTTTTAATATATGTTTTTTTATAGCCTATTTGTGATTTAAGAACCGCCTTTTTGTCCTCTATAGAGTAAATTTCAACAATATTCGCCTGGTCGATGTTATTATTCATAGCTTCTACGGCATTTTCAAAAACCTCTTCAAGATTGATTGACTGATGTACACTCCTTGTGACAGCACTTATGATTTCTACGTATTTATTCTTTTTAGAAAGTATTTCAACATTATCTTTGAACGCTTCGGCCTGTTTAGCATTTCTGATTGCGATAGATATTTGTTTGGAAACAATGTCCAAAAGTTTAAGCTCTTCTTCATCAAAAACATTTTTTTCATAAGCCACAATACCAATACATCCTACAGCTTTCTCATCTATAAAAAGAGGTACGATCAAAAAACACTGAACCCCCATGTCTCTTCCGGCAGGACCTAGTGTTTTGTCATGTTCAATATCCGGCGCATATATGGATTTACCTTCTATGATTGTCTTCCATGTAGCGCCTTTGGGGTATGGGATTCTTCCTGCCCTTTTAAGGTAATCACGGGTAAATCCATGATGTGCTTTGAGTACAGCCTCATCACTCTCGACAAGATAAATTGAGACAATACCCAGATTGTCTATATTTTTTCTCATTGCCTCAATCGAGTTGTCAAGTACAGTCTGAAGGTCTATTGACTGGTGAACACTCCTTGTAACAGTACTTATTATTTCTTCGTATCTGCTCTTTTTGGAAAGTATTTCAATATTGTGTTTTAGCAATTCCTCTGAATCTTTAAGCGCCTGGGCCTGGTTTGCGTTTCTAATTGCAATACTTATTTGTTTGGAAACAATATCTAAAAGTTTAAGCTCTTCTTCATCGAAAACATTTTTTTCAAAAGAGACTATAGTTACAGTGCCTACTACTTTATTGTCTATGAACAGAGGGACTATCAAATAACACTTAAAGCCCATATCCTTTCCAGCTTGGCCAAGTGAGTCGTCCAGCTTAACATCGGGTACATATCTGGATTTCCCCTCAATTACAGTCTTCCAAATGGCGCCTTTGGGGTAGGAAATTCTTGATGCTCTTTTTAGATAATCGCGAGTAAATCCATGATGCGCCTTGAGTACGGCCTTATCATCATCAATAAGGTAGATTGAAACATTATCCATTTTGTCAATATTCTTTACCATTGCCTCAATAGAGTTGTAGAGAACGGTTTGGAGGTCTATTGACTCATGTACGCTTCGGGTTACTACGCTTATGATTTCCTGGTAGCGTTTTTTCCTGGAGAGGTCTTCCCGTTTCTCTCGGACAATTTTTTTACCGCATTTGGTTTTGACTTCCATCCTCGTTTTTTCCTTTTATGAGGCAGCCAAAGATGGGGTATATAGCCTGGGCACAATGAATAGACTTGGCAACAGCTTACGGTAGTTTTTCTCAACCCAATCTGCAATACCCGGTCTTGATATTCTGATGTTCAGGAACTAAGGCTCCGCCATTCTTAGATATTTCTATTATAGAATGATTGGAGTGATTTGTAAATCACTTTTGTGATGTTTTCTAACGCTTGTTCGAGATTGGGGATTCTAAAACTTTTTTTCTTTTGATAGCGATTAACTCGAAGATTCTTAAGGTTGCAACAAGTGCAATAAGGCTCCGGAGTGGGTTTTTCTTAATATAGTTATTAGCTTATATAAAAAAACCACCGCAATTCTTATTTGAATAACGGTGGCTTATGTCTGATGCTTCTCTTAATTTATGTATAATTCTAAAAGCAGACTAGTCGATGTAGATAAATCTACCTAGCTCTGGGTTTTTACTGTTGGCCAATTGGCGTCAGCTTGTTTCATTAGGTTAGCTTCGTTTGCGTTCCAAGGAACGATTGTATTAAGGGGTTTGCCCTCTGGGGTATCGCCGTTAAAAAATAGATAGAGTTTCCCGTCTACGACTTTAAACGTTTCAGGATCGACAGGGAATTTCTGACCCGCAGCTCCAACAGCATATGCGCACCATCCGCCGTACTGAGGAAGAAATTTCTCAGGGTTTTTTGTAAAAGCGTTTTTATTGGTTTCTGAAACAAAGTAGTAAGTAACTCCGTTGTGATCCGCCCAGTGGTCTTTGGTCCCTTGCGCTGCTTTATTATCGTTAACGTATGAAACCACATCGTAGCCCTTTACCGCTACGATGTCTTCTGTTACAAAAACTTCACCTTTAGCCATCTCACCTGCAAATGAAACCGTGGCTGATAAAACAAATACCGCTACTGCAAATACTGTTAACATTCTTTTGTACATAATGTAAGCCTCCTTGTGCTTATTAAATTTGATAAACAGTATAAGTACATAGAAATAGCGTATCAATGCTTATTAGTGTGCAATTATTATCTAATAGTCCAGAATAGGTGAAATTACTGGAGATCTCTGTATAATAGATGTTTATGGATGCAATGAGCGACATATTAAGAATGATCAGACTAACAGGTGTGGTGTATTTCAGAAGTGATTTCACAAAACCCTGGGGAATGAACATCAACAAAAGCCATGTTGCCCAGTTTCATCTCGTGGCCAGGGGGCGGTGTTATCTCTATATAGAAGATGCTGATGAAATGGTCGAGCTAATTGCCGGCGATGCAGTTGTCTTTCCACACGGCGGGGCGCACTGGCTTGCTGATGAGCCTGATCGTAAACGTATCTCTGGTAAAAAGGTTGTAGCTTCTATTCAAGAAAATGAGCCTATATTTCAAGATGGAGAGGATGTTTGTACAACTCTTGTTTGCGGACACTTTGAATTTTCGAGGGATATTGAACATCCGTTTATTGAGGCGCTTCCCAAATTCATCCATGTGTCGGATACAGCACAGCGCCAGTTTAGCTGGCTTGAAAATGCAACCAAAGTGATATTTCAAGAAACAGACTCGGGAAATCCGGGCGCTGAAGTTGTAGCTGAGAGATTGGCAGAGGTTCTGTTTATACAGCTGCTGCGTTCTTATATAGTAAGCAGGGGGGGAGAAGAGGAGGGGTTCTTAACTGCGCTAAACGATAGAGACATTAGTAATGCGCTTAAGTTGATGCACTCTATGCCTGAAGAACCCTGGACGTTAAACAGCATATCTAAAAAAATAGGAATGTCGCGCTCTTCATTTGCGGAGCGTTTTAAACATTATGTCGGTATCACGCCGATGGATTATCTGACTAAATGGCGTATGCAGAGAGCACGGGACCTTCTCTCAAACTCAGACCTATCACTTAGCGTTATATCCAGAAAGATAGGGTACACATCTGAGCCTGCATTTAATCGCGCGTTTAAAAAACAGTTTAAAGAAACTCCGGGCGCTTTAAGACGTGCAGTCTCAAATAGCATCTAGCAAGAATTTCGCTGGTACCATTCCATATTTCTTTTTACACCTCATATACTGATTGCTCTAATAGGCAGGTTTTGCTATAATCGGGATTATAACAATTTCTCCGGAGGATGTATGGGTTATGCGAATCCTGATATTCTGGTAATCCCCGAGTGGCTAAACGAACATAAAAACGATCCAAACCTGGTAATAGTGGACTGCCCCTGGGAATACTATTCTTATACGAGGGCACATATTCCGGGCGCAGTGTGCAGACCCGGTCATGCTTATATAAAGGCTGTGAATGAAGAAGCGGAGCAGTCAGTATTAGTGTCTACTAAATCCGAGGTTAAGAAGCTGCTCCAAGATCTCGGCATAGGAGCGGATTCAACTGTGGTGGCATATGATGAATGGGGCTCTATATTCGCAACCAGACTCTGGTGGGTGCTCAAGTACTATGGGTTTAATGACGTAAAAGTGCTGGACGGGGGATGGCAGAACTGGGTCTCTTCGGGATTTCCGGTAAGTTTTGTTTCATCAAAACCTAAGGAGATTACAAAACCTGTTGAGCTTAAGGCAAACCCAGAGGAGCTGGTTACTATGGATGAGCTTTTGCAAAAATATGAAGATCCCGCATGGCAGGTGCTGGACGTAAGATCAGCGGACGAGTACCTAGGCCACGCGGCACACGGGAATGAGAGAATAGGACATGTGCCGGGTGCTTTACATATTGAGTGGGATAAATTGCTTGAGAACTCAGAGGACGCTAAAGGGATCAGACCTTTTAAATCTGCTGATGAAATCGAGGCTTTTTTGAAGAGTGCAGGAGTTGATGGCTCAAAAAATATCGTAACACACTGCCAGGCAGCAGTAAGGGCAACATTAGTTGCTTTTGCACTTGAATTAGTAGGGCATAATACTGTAAAAGTCTACGACGGCTCTATGGCAGAGTGGGCAAACAGAGATGATACACCCCTTGAATGATTTAAAGCATATTCTAGAATTATAATTTGTTTATGAACTTTCAGCATGAACTTGTCTATAGTGCGTATTAACTTGTATAAAATTGCAATAAAATATGATACGCAACTGCCTGAAACCATTGAATAACAAACTAAAAGTAAAATATAAAAGAAAGCGCGTTAGGTAATTTCCATTTACTTTAAGTCTTACTTCTTAGACGATAATAAATAACTTTAAGTTTGAATTATGGGAATTTTGATAGTTAAAGCAGCACTTTAGCCGCCGCAATTAACAACTTTTACGCAAAAAGAAAAAACCGCTTGGGTAAAGCAAAGAAATTGTGTTATATTTGTATGTATGCGGTAGAAAATAATAGATGGAGGAGTTTGTAATGAGAAAAACTACTTTATTTGCATTATTTTTGCTTGTATTAGTTTCTTTTGGAATCACAGGCGGATGTAGTGATAGTGATAATAATAATGACGGCGGAAATCCGCAACCTACACCGGCCCCAACACCAGCACCTACGCCAACACCAGCACCTACACCGGCTCCTACTCCTGCGCCGACCCCAGCTCCAACACCAGCACCTGGCGGAAGCATCATTGAGGAGGGCGGAACACTTGCAGAAGTTGCTCAGAGCTTTGACTATGTAGGAAATGGGAACTCAAGACAGTTTCTTGATTTTTATGCAATCTCGGGACTCCCTTCACAAACGGTCTCTTCTACAACAAGAGGAGAATTTGCACCACGCCCTGCCATTGTATTCCTTCACGGTGGAGCATGGCTGGTAGGCAGTAAGGAAGATGTGCTGGATGAGCAGGTTGTACTGGATACGGCTGAGATGGCCGGATTTCATCTGATATCCGTCGGCTACCGTTTGGCTGGTATTAATCCTGATAATGCTCCGTGGCCTGCGCAGGCAGAGGATGCTAATGCCGCAATACGTTGGATAAAACAGAATGCTGAGATGCTCGATATTGATCCGGAAAAGCTCGTATTAGTTGGCGGCTCGGCAGGGGCTCATATTGGAGCCGCTGTTGCAATGGGCTCAGATGTTGACGAGCTTCAGGGACCTCACAACCTGGTACCTCCGACAAGCACTAATGTAGCTTTGGCCTTTTTGATCTTTGGCGCTTACGACCTAAATATGATCGTGCAGGATGGGTTTGATCTAGTGGCTGATACGACCTGCAATCCTGAGGACTTACTTGGAGTAGTAGCGGTTTTAGCTCTCCTTGAGTGCCTGCCTTCGTTGAATCCATTAGATCCGCTTATGAACTGCGCTCAGGAAGATTTGGATTCAGCCAGTCCGGTGATGTATGTGGACAGCTCAGATCCTCCTTCGTATCTCGCTCACGGACGTAATGACTGCACTGTTCCTCATCAGCAGACCCTTGGAATGGAAGCGGCATTAGACGATGCGGGTGTACTGTTTCAGAGTATGATAATTCCGGGTGGGGAGCATAATGTAGCTTCGCTTAATCTGGATGTAGAAGACATAATAGACTTTATAGATGATAATCTTGCTCCGTAACAGCTAAGCGTCTAGTATCTAGCGAGCTCAGGAGTATTGAGAAAATAGTTTGCTGGTAGATGCTATTCACGCCAGCGGATCTCCCTACATTCTTTATAGCTGAACTCAATTTCCAAGAACAAGTCCAAGGAAGTCCGCGGATTATTATCTAAAAAGTAATAATTTGATTTTAAATTGTATGATTTCTCTCATATATGGTATTTTCAAGGTATATTATAGGGGTAATATAAACAAGGGTGGATTGATACAGCTTTAACATGAGAACAAGAATTATTAATAAAATATTTCCCAGCATTTCGCTATTTGCAGTTCTTTTAATTATTTCTTCCTGCGACTTGATGGATGGGACTAACAAGAGCTTTGAATCTGTAGCTGTCGAGGATGTGATAGCCAATTCCCACTTGAGCGAGCCGGTCGAATACAGCTATATCGCAAAGGGGCATGAACGGCATAAACTTGATTTTTATAAATACGACGGCGAGCTTGAAGTAAAAAGACCAACATTGGTCTGGATTCACGGCGGAGCCTGGATAGCGGGTGATAAGAAAAACATAGACCCGTTTGCTTATCAAATAGTCGGACTCGGCAAGTACAATCTCATATCTATCAATTACAGGCTTGCTAATGATAGCAGCGCGCCGTGGCCGGAGATTGTTTATGATGTGAACGCCGCTATCAGATGGATAAAATTAAATTCTAAAAAACTTGATATAGATCCGGATAAATTAATTCTTGTCGGAGAATCCGCAGGGGCGCACCTCGCAGCAATGGCAGCCTTTTCAAATGATATAGAAGAACTCAAAGGCGATAAGAACCCGGGGGCTGCTACTGATGTTAGAGCTGCTGTCTTGTTTTACGGGGCTTATAATATGAGCAGCCTGGTTGTTCAAAAAAACAGTTCAATAAGATCAGGAATGTGTGAGGAGCCTCAGTACTCAAGCCCGATCCTGGAACTGATGGATTGTCCGGATACTCATAACAATAGTTACAACATAGACAGTTGTGATCTGAAGAAAATAAGGACAGCCGATCCATGTGCTTATGTGGACAAATCTGACCCGCCTGTATTCCTTGCGCACGGGCAGCATGATTGCATAGTGCCCTGGGCGCAGAGCAAAGCGCTTCACGATGAGCTTGAAGATGTAGGGGTGAAGAATGTGTTTGTCTCTGTAGAAGAGGGGCAGCACGACATTAGCACTCTTGATATTGAGGCGCAGGATATTGTAGCTTTTATACAAGGGAGTTTGATGGATGAGAAAGAAAGTATTTCAGATGCGGATGGTCCTTCGGTTCCTAACAAGCAATAAAAGCAAATCTCCCTCAATCTCCCTTTAGAAAAGGGAGAAGAAAAAAGCAAAAGACAGATTTCTCACTACGTTCAAAATGACGAGTGGATAGCATCCGCTAGCGAACTTTTACTTAGAATCTCTTCAAAATAGTTCGCCCAGCGCGTAGCTGTCATCTCGAACGGCACACATTGTGTGTGTCTGTGAGAGCTCTGGATTTGAATCAAAGGCAATCTATAGCAGCTATCAAATCTTTATATAAATTCTCTGGATATTATTGGGGGAAATCCTGTAAAATAAATATAGGAGCTAAAGTGGACTATAAAACTGCAAAAAAGGAATTTTAATCATGGATGTAAGAATAAAACATATATCAGGACTCGGGTTTACACCAGGGAGTTATGTAACAATTAAAAGGAACGGGGAGCAGCTTGTTTTTGTCGGAGTTGAAGAGAAGGAAGCAGTTGCCGGGTTTAAAGGTGTCAAGGATGCTAAGCAGGAAAAGGTAGAAGTTAAGAAGCAGATTCATATTGCCGATTTAATCAGCATTAAGTTAAATCCCAATGTTGAATCTTCAAGCGATTATGGGACTGTGGTTAAAACATTTATCATCTTAACGATACGCAATGACGCTGGGTTTACTTATGAGGTGCTATTGGCGGGGGATGAAATCAAGCGCGTCACTCCGGTATATAATGAATTTATTCAGATCCTGAATGAAGGGTAGTACCTTATCACCGACTGAACAGAAATTAGACCTTGAATAGATCCTGGATCAAGTCCAGGACATGGTTCAGGGTGACAGAAAATGACAAAGACAGATTTCTCCCTGTAGTCGAAATGACTATAGCATTTTTATACATCTATGAATGCGCTGGCTAGATGGCTGGAAGTGCTGAGATGCATCCGGGTCCTACTTGAAATATGCAAGCCGAAGCGCGTACAGAAGATTTCTTGCCGAATCTCCTGCAAAATCAATTTCAAGAGGCGACGTATATAGAGTAGTCGCGTTAGATAAGCCACCGAACCCGAATAATATAAGCGCCGCCAATAAACCAGCTCTGAGGATTTTTTCACGATACCCTCCTTTATGTAAATCCAAATTGTTGTTTAGAAGCTAATTTTTAATATTAAAGAAATCTATGCACAATGCTATAGAGTATTGATGAGAATCTTGATCCGATTTCTCAGAAAGAACCATTCCTAACTTGTATAGACCATTAGATATAATTTTATATAAAGGGTTTACAATCTATTCAATCTATACTATAATCACTATATATGGCGGTAGGAGTCGATTAACGTTCTTACAATTTCTATATAGTTAATAAAGATTGTATTGAGCGCTCCTACAAAAGAAAAATATTAGACTTGCGGACATTCGAATCATAATGCTCAAAGGTTTGTCTTATCAGACTATGTGTGAAGAGTATTGATTCAACTGCGTGAGTTATAGAGGGATAGACATGTATGAAGCTAAGATTCATAATCTTGGTCTCTGTGTGTTAACCCGCTTTTGCTATTCTTTTGAGTATTTGAGTTTCCTTGGCGGTGAAGCTCAGAGATCTTTCCTTAAATACCAAAGCAGAGTTGTATCTGTCTGGGATTCCTATACTCAGATTCCTCTTTATTTCAGATGTGAATTTGTAGATTTGGAGCGCAGAAAGATGTTACAAAAAAAAGCTTTAACAAAATTTTGTTACCTTCTGAGTCCTTTTACCTTAGTTTCAGATAGTCACTAAGAGAGAAGAGTTCTTAGGATGGATATTGTGTTTTTATAGACGAATGATTCTTTTTGGGGTCGGAAGTCCCAAAAAAAATCGAGGATGGTAAAACTAATTGATTGCTCTCCGTAGTTAATATGGCGGATAAGCGAGAGCAGTCTGCGGGTACTGCCCGCAAGGAGGAATTTGATATGTTTATATCGTCAGATTTTAGAAAGATGGCGGTTGGTAGTTTTGTGTTGTTAATGATGTTTCTTTTGATTTCAGTATCGTCGAATGCCCAGACGATTGTGGTCGATACGCTTGACGACGTTGTTGATGAACTCGACGGCTCTACATCGTTAAGAGAGGCGATAATGCTGGCAAACAAGGATGATCCTGATCCTTTCGACATGATCGTTTTTCAGGAAGAGCTTGCCGGCACTATCATGCTCATGGATGGCGAAATGACAATAACGGACGACCTGACCATTACCGGTCCCGGAGCTGACGTTATAGCGATAGACGCCAAGAAAGAGGGCAGGATTTTCGTAATCACCAGCGAGAAAGAATTAAATGCTTTAGTGGACCCGGAAGATAATATTGACGTGACAATATCCGGACTCAAGCTGGTTAACGGCGGTTTCGATGCTATTAAAAAACTGTAACCACTTCGGCTATGAAGGCTACTATAGGGGGCGGCGCTATTGCAAGCGATCAAAACATCTCTT
>Ga0209633_10000890_pt1 | contig 32861 bp, 36 predicted proteins | sample Cruoilmetagenom1_FD_187290 | JGI IMG/M metagenome (GOLD analysis project Ga0209633, IMG submission 187290) | Oil polluted marine microbial communities from Coal Oil Point, Santa Barbara, California, USA - Sample 1 (SPAdes) (version 2) | ecosystem: Environmental > Aquatic > Marine > Oil seeps ... | reverse complement strand
TTTAAAATATGATTTCTAAAGATAAAGTAAGGGAATACAGAAAATTGAAAGGACTTACTCAAGAAAGACTCTCATCAGAGTCAGGATTATCTTTAAGGACAGTTCAAAGAATCGAAAAAGGCACATCCGAAGGAAGTCCTTATACCTTACAATCTCTTTCAAATGCTTTGGGAGTTTCAAATCAAGAATTAATGCTTGAAAAAGAGAATTCAATCAAAATAGTAAATGAAGAAATCACAAAACTGAAAGTAATTAATTTAAGTGCACTTTCTGTCGTCCTACTTCCATTAGGAAACCTAGTTTTTCCATTTATTTTCCTTTGGAAATACCGTTCAATAAAATCAATTAAAATGATGGGACGGAAAATTATAAGCTTCCAAATTATCTGGACTTTGGCGAGTATTTTTATGCTCATATTTTCCCCGTTTTTTAGGTATCCTCTTAATAAATTAGTACAAGAAGAAAATTTTACCGCTGACAAAATGCCTTTATTAATGTATATCGTTTTAATCGCCTTGAACGTTCTTATAACAATAAAAATTGCATACGACATTAATAAGGAAGAAAAAATCCCATCATACATTCCTAATATTCTATAACAAACGGTAAGTCATAAAAATGTCACAATAATGACACACCATCTTTAGCCCATTCAAATCTTTTCATTCATAGTTTTGTCTAAAATTTATACATAAAATTATGAGATATTTAAAGTACGGTATCATTACAATCATATCAATTACACTCTGGACTGGGTTTGTTTCTCTTGGTAGAAATTACGGATTTTTATTACGGCCTATTGAGCATTCAGGAAATCCAATAGCATTTATAGATGCTATAAAGGAAAAAGCCATAAATGAAGATGTTGATAATATAGCAATTGCACTTGTTAAGAATGGCAAAATAGAAGGAGACTTTTATTATTCCAGAGGAAAGCCAGTTGATAAACAGACTTTATTTCAAATGGCTTCAGTAAGTAAATGGGTAACCGCTTGGGGAGTTTTCAATTTGGTAGAGCAAAAAAAACTGAACATTGATGAACCTATAAGTAAATATCTAACTAGATGGCAATTACCTAAAAGTGAATTTGATAATGAAAAAATTACAATTAGGAACTTACTGAGCCATACCGCAGGGCTTACTGATGGTTTGGGTTATAATGGATTTGAGCCAAACCAACCTATACAGTCGATTGAAGAATCACTCAAAAAAGCAGCAGATGCAGAACCAAATATTAGTGGAGTAACCAAAGTAGGAATTGAACCTGACACTGCTTTTAGATATTCGGGTGGTGGTTATACCATTTTGCAATTAATTATCGAAGAAGTCAGCGGACTTACATTTCAAGAATATATGGCAAAAAATATTTTTGAACCTTTGAAAATGGTTAATTCGACATTTGAATTAACAGAAAAATCATATTCAAATTTAGCTCAATCCTATAAATTAGATGGTACTGTAGATACTAACTATAAATACACCGCACTTGCAGCAGCCTCATTATACACTTGCATTGACGACTTAACGTTATTTTTGAAAGCAAATGGTAATAATAATCCAGTAATTAGCAAATCAACTCAAGACTTAATAAATAAAGAATACATTAAAATAAACAACGACTTGACCCACGGTTTAGGTCCCTTTATTTATGGTAGCAGCAAGAGTGGAGACTATGTTATTGGACACGACGGTAACAACAGAATGGCTATTAACACGTCTGTAAGGCTGAATACCACAACGAATGATGGAATTATTATTTTAGAATCAGGAAATCCAAATTTAGCTTCAAGTTTGGGAGATGAATGGGTTTTCTGGAAAACAGGTATATTTAACTTTACTATCTTGAATTCAAATAGAAATAATATATTGAGCTGGTTGATAATTGGAAATATTCTTATTGTAGGCATTTTGGTATATTTATTCAGGAGAAGAACGTGAGAAAAGGCAGTTCAACAACGTGTAAAAATAATTGCTTAGTTCTTGCCTACTTGGAAAATCCTACGGATTTTCCTCTCGTTTGGTCTATTTTTAGTAAGTTAGTTGCTTAATTACGCAACTATCCTTACACCAACCGTTACCCTTTATTAAGAAAAACAAATGAGAATTCAAGAATTTAGAATAACTTTAATAATTATAACCTTATTCATTGGAGGATTTTGTTACGGACAAAATTCATATATATATTCAAAACCTAAAGACCTTGGAGATGGATGGAAAACAAACGACCTGAAATCACAAAATATTGATACAACTTTAGTTTATAAGATGTTCAACCAATTGAATAATAGAGAAAATAAAATCCAAAGCGTATTATTGGTAAAAGGTGACCAAATTATTATTGAGGAATATCTAAATGGGCAAGTGTCAGACCAAAAACACGACCTTCGTTCTGCTACGAAAAGTATAAGGTCGATTTTATTGGGAATTGCAATCGACAAAGGATTTATCGATAATGTTAACGACCCTATTTCAAAATACCTCAAAAGCCCAATACCAAAGAAAAATATTGACGAAAGAAAAGAAAAAATTACAATCAAACACCTTTTAACAATGTCAAGTGGACTTGATTGTAACGATTGGGACAAAAAATCAAAAGGACAGGAAGATAAAGTTTCTAAAAAGAAAGATTGGCTTCAATATACGCTTAACCTACCAATGGTTAATGAACCAGGAACAGTTTCAAATTACTGCTCTATGGGTGCAATCTTGATTGCAGAAATAATAAATCAGGCTTCAGGAATGACAATTGACAAGTTTACTGAAGAATATTTATTCAAACCTTTGAATATTAGCAATGTATATTGGGAGCATACTTCCAAAAAAGAAATAATTTCTTCTGGAAAGAGATTGTATATGACTTCTCGGGATATGGCAAAAATTGGACAACTAACACTCAACAACGGAAAGTGGAATGATAAACAAGTCGTATCCGAAAAATGGATTGCAGAATCAACTACGCCAAAAACAAAGATTACTGGAATTGATTACGGTTATTTATGGTGGAATATTCCTTTTAGAGTAAACGAAAAAATATTTGTTTCTAAAACAGCAACTGGAAACGGAGGGCAATATATTTTTGTTTTTCCAGAATTAGATATGGTAGCCGTTTTTACAGGAAGTGCTTATAACTCACAAGAAGACAAACTGCCTTTTAGAGCAATGACGGATATATTATTACCAACATTTACAACGAAAAAATAAGAAAAACAAAGGGTAACAAAGAAGTATAAAAATAATAAGGGTTTTGGTGCTTAACCCAAAGTGTAGTGCACTTTACAAAGTCCGCAAAATTTACAATTTTGCGGGTCTATTAAATAAAGAAAAATTGTAAATTTGGCTAAGTGATAAATTGAAAGTTCAGCCCTTCGAAATCCCTTACTATTCTTACACAAGACCGTTACCCTTTATTAAAAAAATCATCAAAAGTTCGTGTTTTGAGAACAAAAGTATTATATTTGCATCAGATAAGAAAATATGAAGCGAATAATAGCGAAAAGAACTTTGCGAGAATTTTGGGAAAAACACGCAGACTCGGAGCAATATCTGAAAACTTGGTACGAAACTGCTAAAAATTCAGATTGGAACTCTCCGAATGATATAAAAAAGATTTATATCAATGCAAGTATTTTAAAAGACAATAGAGTTGTCTTCAATATCAAAGGAAATTCATATAGACTTATTGTTAAATTTAACTATGCCAGACAATGGGCATTTATCAGATTTATCGGAACACACGCTGAATATGACAAAATTAATGCTAACATAATATAAAACAAATAATTATGGAAATTAAACCTATCAAAACGGAAAAGGATTACGAAAAATCTCTCGAAAGACTTGAAGTGATTTTTGATGCAAATGCAAATTCAAAAGAAGGAGATGAAGCGGAAATTTTATCAATGTTAATTGATAATTACGAAAACAAACATTATCCTATTGATGCTCCAGATCCAATTGAAGCAATTAAAATTCGAATGGAGGAAATGAATCTAAAACAAAAAGATTTAGTTGGAATAATTGGAGGGAAAAGCAGAGTGTCTGAAATCTTAAATAAAAAGAAAAAACTGACTGTAGAAATGATAAGAGAATTGGAAAAAATCCTACATATTTCTGCCTCTGTTCTTGTGAATAACTATCAATTAGCAAGTTAAGAAAAACAAAGGGTAATAAAGCTATCCCCTTCTCATCGTATCATTATCGTATATTTTCAAATCATATCGTATCATTTCTATCGTATCATTACCATATATTTTCGTGTCATATCGTATCATTTGTAAAAAATATTTCTTAAATTTGTTCATATGACGGGAAAAGTACATACACTTAATATAAATATTGATTGGAAATTAATAGATGAAATAAGTAAGGTTGATCGATTTGATGCATCCTGGACATCAATTGAAAAAAGAGAAGGACAAAGTTTAAAACAGCTAAAATCAATCGCAACAGTTCGTAGTGTTGGTGCTTCAACAAGGATTGAAGGTTCTAAACTTAGCAACGAAGAAGTTGACGTTTTATTAAAAGGTTTGACAATTGAAAAACTTGAAGATAGGGACTCCCAAGAGGTCGCTGGTTATTTTAAAGTATTAGATATTATTTCTGAGTCTTATGAAGGAATTGAAATTTCCGAAAATTCTATCAAAGGACTGCATAATGCTTTAATGAAGTATAGTGAAAAAGACCAATGGCATAAAGGAGATTATAAACAACATAGTAACAGCGTAGAGGCGACACTACCTGACGGAACAAAACAGATCATATTTGAAACAACACCACCTGGACATCAAACTGAAGATGCAATGAGAGCCTTGATAGAATGGTATAATAAAGACGCTTCTACCCATCCCCTTGTAAAGAGTGCCATATTCACTTATGAATTCGTCAGCATTCATCCATTCCAAGACGGAAATGGAAGATTAAGTAGATTATTATCAACTTTACTTTTATTAAAATATGGATATAAGTGGATTCAATATGTGAGTTTTGAACACGAAATTGAAAATCGAAAAACGGAATATTATAGAGAACTTCGCAGCTGTCAGGCTCAAAGACCAAACGAAAATATAACTTCCTGGATTGACTTCTTTTTTGATGTATTAATAAATATACAAGAACAACTACTTACAAAGCTAAAAACAACAGGTACAATTGCTCAACTTTCTCCAAGAGAAAAGAGTATCCTCATATTTATAGAAAGTAATCCCGGTTGTAAATCTGGACAAATTGCCGAAAAATTAGGAATCCCAAATCCAACAGTGAAAAGAATACTCACGGAAATGGTCAATAATAAATTGATTGAAAAATTTGGTGTTGGCCCTGGAACGAATTATAGTATAACATAAACAGCACCTAAGCTGTATAAAATTAATGTTTAAGGTCAGTGTCTATCCGAAGTATAGGAATATTTATAAAGTCCGCAAAATTTTTCAAATTTTGTGTTCAGCGGAAAAATAAGATGAAATTTAAAAAATTCTGCTAAGTGCTAAACTCGAAAATTATTGTATTTTAACCAGCACTAATTTTATACCAACCGTCAGACTACGCAAAAACTCAATATTTTAAATTTATTAATATTGATAATCAGATGGTTATATTAATTAAAACAGTAAATTTAAGGGTTATTGCGTAGACTCCCGTTAGCATACATTATGGACACAAAGGAATATTTAAGTAGAATCGAGTTTTTTGGTAAAACAAAAGTGGACTTAAATACCTTGAATCAACTTCATCAAAATCATGTATTTCACATCCCTTTTGAGAACCTAGATATTCAAAACGGGCAAAAACTACATCTGGAAGAATCAAAATTATTCAACAAAATTATCAATTCTAGAAGGGGTGGATTTTGTTATGAACTGAATTATTTATTTCTGTCTTTGTTGAAGAATTTAGGCTTTGATGCTAAAATGATTTCTGCAAGAATATTTGACAATGATGATTTTGGACCTGAATTTGACCATATGGCGATAATCGTTAGTTTGGGAAATGAAGAATGGCTTGCGGATGTTGGGTTTGGAGATTTATTTATCAAACCCCTGAAAATTAATCTAGAAATCGAGCAAATTGACGGAGGGAATACCTTCAAGATTAGTCTATTTAGTGAACAGTCATATTTACTTTCCAAGTCGGAAAATGGACTTGACTTTGAAAAAAAGTATGTCTTTGAGACCAATGAAAAAAAATTGGAACAATTTTTACCTCAATGTAAATTAAAACAGCAATCTCCGGACTCATATTTTGTACAAAATAAGGTCTGTACAATAGTGCAAAAAAGCGGGCGAAAAACAATTTTCAATTCTAAATATATTGAAAAAAAGCATGGAAATAAAACGGAATTGCTAATTAAAAATAAGGAACAAGAAAAAAGAATATTGGAAAAAGAATTCGGCATGACGGAAAATAACGTATGCTAATAAGGGTAATCGTTGTACAAGAGATATAAAACCAGTCAAGAATAATTGATTTAGGCTATTTTTAGGATAGATGCTATCTTCAAATTAAGATAATTTCTGAATTTTTAAGTTGCTTAAAAGTACTTATTTGTAGTATGATGACCTGTTTTAGTTGATTTAAGGTACTGAAGATTTAGGCAATGGAATTTGGAAAGTATTTTATAGAAACGTATTTTTAGGTTTCTTTAATGAAACACAATTAAGAAATAAAGAATCATCAACAAGGTTAGAAACCAATTTAGTGTAAAGTCTAAGCTTTAACTTGTGTAAACCGTATATCTTAACGAACATGATATGAAACTAAAAACACTATCTATAATACTGTTATTTTATTTGCAAAATTATGCTCAAACTTCTGAATTAATTTTTCAATCAGGGTTTGAACCAAATACTACTGAAACAACCAGAGGTAATGACATCATTGGTATTGATAATTCAGTAAGTCCACCTAACAATTGGGTTAATGATTTAGAAAATCACCCTAATATTGGAAATTTTTCTATCTTTTATGAAGGCGGTGATGATACAATGAGATTTGCAAAAATAGTACAAGATCCGACTGACCCAACAAATAAAATATTGCATTATTGGTTAAAATACCCGAATGTTACAGGCACTAAAGGACGTGTCCAATCTGAACTTTATGGAAATAATAACCTAACAGAAATGTCTCAAAAAGTGAGAATTTATTTGCCGAATGATTGGAATATTATTAAAAATGCCACAGGAGGAACAGTAGAATGGATGGTTATTATGACCTTATGGAACAACGCAGGTTGGACAACTGAAGGAAATCCGTTTAAAATTAGTTTAGGGATTCATAAAAGAAATCCTTGGTCTAGTGATTTAAACTTTAATCTCACGGGTGATATAAAAACAACCTATTGGCAACATATTTGGGAGGAAAGTGATTCAAATTATTCTATTCCGGTTGGTCAATGGTTAACTCTTGAAACTTATTTTAAAGAAGGAAACGCTTCAAACGGACGTTTTGTTTTAGCAGTTACACCGGATGGAGGAACAAGACACATTATTTTTGATGTTACGAATTTCACGCATCATCCATCAGATACTTCTCCAGACGGAATGAGGCATTATAATCCAATGAAACTATATACTTCTGATGTTGTAATTGATTATGTAAGAAATAATGGAGGAGTATTGCAATTGTATTGGGATGATTTTGAAATATGGAAAGACACGAATATTGTATTAAACGTTCCCGAAAATGAAGATTTAAACAATTTTAAATTATTTCCTAACCCTATGAGTAATTATTCCATTTTAGAATTTAATAATTCTACAAGTGAAAATCATACATTAAAAATTTATGATATTCAAGGTCGAATAGTGAGAACAATAACGAACATTAAATCAAATCAAGTAATAATAAAAAAAGACAATTTGATTAATGGATTATACTTTTTTCAACTTTACACAAATAAAAAAATAAGTATAGCAGGAAAATTGATGATGGAATAAAGCACTATATATAATAACTAAGCGTTCGTGAGATGCATAGCACCCAACATGAACGCCGTGTTGCTCTATTATAGGTTTCTAATAAAGGTTATGTATTTGGAAAGTATTTTATAGAAACGTATTTTTAGGTTTCTTTAATGAAATTCATTTAACAAATAAAGAATCATCAACAAGGTTAGAAACCAATTTAGTGTAAAGTCTTATCTTTAACTTATGTAAACTAGGTATCTTAACGGACATAAAACAAAACAAACTAAATGAATTATCAACTTATTTTTATCTCTCTGCTTCTAATAACTTCTTGCAAATCGGAAAAGGAAAGTAAAATCCCAAAAAAACACAATCCTTATGAAAATATTGAACAGAATTTAGAAAATGAAAAAGCTATTGAATTATATCATCAAGGACTAGTTTTTTACGAAAATGGAAATTTAGAATCTGCAATGGAATCGTTCAACAAATCATTTAAAATCGAAAAAAGTGCTATAATCTTAAATGAACTCGGAACAATTGAGTTGGCAAAAAAAGACTACCAAGAAGCTCTTAACTATTTCAACCGAGGAAGAACGCTTGACAGTAATTATTGGCCAATTTATATCAATGAAGCAAGATGCCATGATAAGCTGACTGAATTTAAAAAGGCGGAAAATATACTTTTAAAACTAAAGGAACTTAGTAATTCTGAATATTGGATTACCTATGCCAACTATGATTTGGCCAAAATATATTTTAACAGTAAACAAGGTTGTGAAAAAGTTTATGAATTTATAGAGAAAGCTAAGAGCATGGCTTCGGATCCTGAATTGAGTGAACAATATTTGAATTTCAAAAGTCATGTGACAAAAAACTGTGGCCAATAACTAAGCATTCGTGTAGTACAAAGCACCCAACATAAGCGCCGTGTTGCTCTATTATGGGTTTCTCGTAAAGGTTATGTAATTGGAAAGTATTTTATAGAAACGTATTTTTAGGTTTCTTTAATGAAACACAATTAAGAAATAAAGAATCATCAACAAGGTTAGAAACCAATTTAGTGTAAAGTCTCATCTTTAACTTGTATAAAACGTGCATCTTAACGGACATATAAACCTATTTTGAATAGTAGTAATTTCGGGGAGGTATTAATGAAAAAAAATAAAATATGGGGAGCTCAGAGATTGAAATTAGGTGAATTTGTTTTCTCCCATTCTAAGCCATTTGAAAAATGAAACTTGAGTATGTAATAGAAGAAAATGATTTTTTAGACTTTCAGCTGTTCACAGCTTCGAAATCTAAAAGAATTAATAAAAAGAAGAAAAACGGTTGGTTACTACTGACAATTTCAGCCATAGTCATGGGTATATATTTTTATATGAACCAAAATATGCTAATGACAATATACTTTGGAATTGTTTCTTTGACTTGTGGACTATTTTATCCGAAATATTTTAAATGGAGATATAAAAAGCACTACAAAGCTTATATAAATGAAAACTATTCTAAAAGATTTGGACTGATAGAAATTATTGAAATTAATGACAACTATATACTTTCAAAAGATAAAATAGGAGAAGGAAAAATTAAATTATCGGAAATCGAAACAATTAATGAAACAGGCAATCATTTCTTTTTAAAAGTCTCAACTGGCATGTCACTAATTATACCCAAAGACAGGATTAACAATCCAAACAAAGTTAGGTCTGAATTTGAAAAATTAGGATTAAAAATAAATAATGAACTGAATTGGAAATGGAAATAAAAACTTGCTGCAAGCAAAACCTGTGATAAAAAACATAAATGGCAATGACAGAAGAGAGAATATTTAAATAATTTACTTAAAAGAATAGGTTTGCTATCCAAAGTATTAATAAAAGAATTCAATCGCTATCAAATAGAATACAGTACTTAAACAACCATGATAGAAGACCATTCCATAATTAAGAAAAAACAATTATTCCTGCTTAAAAATGTAGCATATCTTGGTAGCATAGATTTCATTGAAAAAATAAAACAAATCCAATCTTAAAATGATTTGTACACTTTGTAGTTCGGCACTTATAAATAAAAAGGATGCGTATTATTATAATTGTAACATTTGTAAAGCAATTGTAAAAGATGAAAAATATTACTTGACAGCTGACAAAGAAAAAGCAAGATATATAACGCACAACAATGACGTAAATGATATTAGGTATCAAAACTTTGTATTGCCGATTACCAATTATGTAATTGAGAAATTCTTACCAGAGCAAAAAGGACTAGATTTTGGTAGTGGTACCGGTCCAGTTATTTCAAGAATGCTCATGAAGAAAGGCTATGATATTGTTCAATATGATCCATTCTTTGCTCCTAATCGAAACTTATTGAATAATATGTATGATTATATCTTTAGCTGTGAGGTATTTGAACATTTTTATAAGCCCAAACTAGAAATTGACAGACTTACATCCTTATTAAAAGTTAACGGCATGTTGATTATTATGACATTGTTATATAATGACCAGATTGATTTCAATACGTGGCATTATCGAAAAGACCCTACACATGTTTTTATATATAGAAAAGAAACAATCGAATATATTGCGAATAAAAAGAAACTTGAAATTGATATTTTAACAGACAGATTCATAGTGTTAAGAAAAACCGACTACAATTAAGAACTTTGATTAAAACATATAGAATTTCACTATTTTTAACCCTAAATTAGGGTTGATGTGATTCTCCTGTTAATTAACATTTTATGAAACAGAAAACTAAAAATTTTTTAGTAATTATTTTGATTTTAGTAGTAACTATAAATTGTTCTAATTCATCTTCACAGGATAAGAACAAAAAATTTACAGAATGGGCCATGAAAAACTCGCAGAAAATGGAGACCATTGAATTATCTGAAAATCATTCCGACTTAAATTCATTAAAGCAAATTGTTGGAACATCAGAAGTAGTTTGTCTTGGAGAAAATAGACACGATATCCACGAGCAGTTTAAGTTAAAACATAGATTTATAAAATATCTTGTTGAAGAAATGAATTTTAGAACATTTGTATTAGAAGCGAGTTTTCCATATTCAAACAAAATAAATGATTATATTCTTAATGGAAACGGTAATATTGATGAACTAATGGCAGATATGCCTGGGTGGTTTTTGTGGGACACCCAAGAAATGACGAAAATATTAAATTGGTTAAGAGATTTTAATCAAAATCCTAAAAACAAAAAAAAAGTAAATTTTTATGGAATTGATATTGTTGCACCAAATAATGCACTTGACCAGATATTTGAATACTTACAAAAAATAGATAAAACTTATTTCGAGAAAATTCAAAACAACAATTTTGCTCGAAATATAATTGAAGATACACATTGGCAAACATCTTTGCAACGTTATTCAGATCTTTCACAAGAAGAAAGACAAATTTTGATAAAAAATTACAATGAACTGTATCAACATCTAAAACAAAATGAAATAAATTACATTGCTAACTCTTCTGATAGTGAATATAACTGGATTTTAAAGCTTTCTTATGCTGCAAATGAAGCGAACAAAATGTTTACGGAAAAAGAAAGATTCAATATGGGATTAATTCGAGATAATGCAATGGCAAATATTTCTTTGTGGATAAAAGAGAGAAATGAGAAATTAATTATTTGGGCTCATAATGTTCATATAGCCAAGTCAGAATTCACAATGAATATGTTTCCAGAAAACCCAATTCAAGGCATGGGATATGTTTTACATCAAGAACTTAAAGATAAAATGATTTCTATTGGTGCTTCATTTAATCAAGGAGCGTTTCAAAATGAAAATATAACTTTTAAACCTGCCGAAGAATACACCATTGATGGCACTCTTACAAAACTAAAAATTGATTACTTTATTCTTAATTTTAAAGGGAAATCAGAAAATGAAGAAGTTAAAAGGTGGTTAAGTACTGACCATGTAATTCGTGGACAAAATTTTGAAATGACTTGTATACCGAAGAAATCTTTTGATGCTATGTTTTTCACAAATACTATTTCAAAAGTTAATTACAATTCAACAACACTTGAAAGATTGAGAAATTGAAAAGAAATGAGAAAAAACGCCCTAAAACAAAGAATTATGCAAAAAACAATTAAAATTTCACTATTTTTAACCAAAGAGCTTCTATAGTTTTCATTATATAAAACAATACAAGAATTTGAATGGAGAAAAGAATTTACATTAAAGACTGGTTAGAATTAAAACCATATAAAAAACAAACAGAAACAGATAGTTATTACCTCAAAATTTGTAATGTTATTAAAAGAGCTATTACAACTAATAGACAATCCTTTGTCTTACAAAAGTATTTAAACAAAAAATATATTGATTATTTAGCGTGCTTTTTAACCTCTTATCTTGAAGATATAATATCTGAAACAAATATTTGGAACTCTTTTGTAAAAAAACATCAACTATTGTACAAGAAACAACTTCCGTTTTATATTTTAGATGAATATTATGAAAAAGAAATAAATCCTCAGGACATAAGTTTTTTAATTTGGTATTTTCTTAATACAGTACAAGAAGATATATTTATTTTACCTTTTAACGATTTTATTGTTGAAACAGCAGAAAAAGTAATGGAAGTGTTCGATAATGCTTGGGAATACGCTCCAGAGAATGAATATTTACAATCGGTTTATCAAATAAGTGAGAATGAAGCCGACTATTATGTTGCACGTAATTTGATTGACACAATTTTATTTAAAACATATCTATTTTATCCTGACACCATATTGAAGTTACAGGAGCAAGAATTGGAAATAATTGAAGATGGCAAGGATAATGAGGATATTATGATGTTCTTAAACGAAAATAGAGATAGTACTCTACATAAAACTCACACTCGATTGCTTAGTTTAAAGGGAAAAGAATGGTCTTCTGAAATATTAGGAAATAACCATCAACTACATAAAGATTTTTTAAGTATTCCACCAAGGATAAGGGGTTTCTTTTTGTACAAAGGGCAAGACAATAATAGTATTTTTATTGAGCATATTGCATCAAGCAAAAAATTTAATTTAACAAAAAAATCTTTTGACCAATCAGATACTTTAAAAGAAGTGGATACAATATTGTATATGGGTATTGCTCAATGGAAGGATGAATGGTGGTTTTCTGGTGTGTTTTTCCAACAACCATTCAATCCTGATTTAATTTTAGACGAAAAGAATTCATTAGAAAGTAGAATGGTTGTTAATTTTATAGACCATCAAAAAAAAGAAACTGATAAATTGCTTGAAATGCAATTAACAGCTTTTAAAGACTTTAACAATGGTTTGCCAATAGCGTTTATGCCTTCCCAAGAAATTGATAATTATGTCAAAAATTATACAGAGTATTTCAATAATTCATTAGGCTTATCTCCCAAAGAAAAGGAGGAAGCAAAACAAAGAGCCAAGAATGATGGCTTTTTTGGAACAGAAGAAGATCCAAAAAATTATTCTGAAGTATCAGAAACCGGTTTGGTATTTTTTAATCCTAAAAGTGGAGTTGAAATTGCTTTGGCTGTGAATTCTGCTTTTCCTTTACCCAATAATCCTTTCTTTAGTGTTGAAGAAAGCGAAGATGATATTATGTTATTATTAATATCTGATGAAATGTCAACAGAATTGGCTATGTTTTGTATTGATAACTGCAAAAGTGATTTGCCATTTTTCAATGAAGGTATAGGAAAAAGGTATTTAGATGATATTGATTTTTTACTACGTTTTTGGAAAAAAGATACCTATTTTACCAAACCTTCAATAACGTATACAGGACAAGACAAACTGCCAACAGGTGGCAAAGGCCTTCTATAAAAAGCACTAGCTGAGCAATCATTGTACTACTTTACGTGCCTTTTGGCAGGAGGTTTTTTGTTTTCTCATAATTATGTTTTTGGAGTGTTGAATTGTTGATCATTCTTAAGATCTGACAGATTGATATTCAATTAATGAATACTAAATATAACTTGTTCCGCATCTCTACCTGCCGGTTAGCAGGTTTGGAAGAACAAGCAGGCTATAGGCAAGATTCTAAGTTAATCTTTACTAATAAAATTGGACTTGAACTTCTTATTTAATGCTAATTTCACTATTTTTAACCCTAAAATAGGATTGATGAGATTCGCCCCTTAACATTAATTAAAAAAAACATGTTAAATTTAAGGACAATAATTTTTCCTATAGGCTTTTTGCTTTTATCCAATTGCATATTTAGTCAAGATAAGGATAACAAACAAAAAGATATTTGGAGTGGAAAATATCAAATAATACATCAATCAAAAAATATTATTGACGATCAGAATTCTCCATTTTATATCATTGAAAAAACCTTAGATGCAAAGCCTGAAAATGTAACAAATAAATACGAAAATGATCTATTACGTTGGCATATGTTATTCCAAAATGATGTAGAAAAAGATACTGTTTTATTACGAAGATTTTTAATAAATGATGATGACAATGAGTATGAACAATTTGGTTGGACAGCATTATATAAATCCGGAGATATGAAATGTTTAGACGGAGGGCATTTTTTTATATGCAAAACTACTGTAGGTAGTACCGTTATAATAGATGAAGAAAAGTTTATTTCTAAAACAGGATATTTTGGAATTATGCTTCATCAAGGACTGTTTGACTTATATAAAATCGACTAATAAGATGTGGATCATAGTAGGAAAACCAGGATACTTAGCCTTTGAAATTAAGTTAAGGAGGATATTCCCTTTCTGCACCCTTAAAAAAATATTATGAAAATTGATCATCTTGCTATTTGGGTTAAAGATTTAGAAAAAATGAAAGCATTTTATACCAAATATTTTAACATGAAATGTGGTAATAAGTATAATAATGAAGATAAAAAAATCTCTTCCTATTTTCTATCGTTTGATAGTGGTGCTAGAATTGAAATAATGTATCGCCCAGATATTTCTGAACACAAGGAAAATAGAGGAATTACAAATGGAATCACACACTTTGCCATCTCTGTTGGTCATAAAGAAAAAGTGAACAACTCACTGAATTATTTAGAAATGATGGTTTTGAAATTATTGGAGAACCAAGAACAACAGGAGACGCATATTATGAAAGTGTTATTTTAGATCCAGAAGGAAACAGTATTGAAATCAACGAATGAATTAAATAATAAATCCATTTACGTACTTCAAGAGCTATTTGACAACACTATTTTATAATTAATCTGGGTTGGATGAGAATACAAATACAATTGAATATTTTGATGATACAATAAATAATAAAACATTACCTTCGAGAAAGGAACAGTTACACAGGCGAGCTGGCCGGCAAATATGCTATTAACTGATCTGGAGAATAACACCATTTAATAGCTCAATATATAATATAATGGTATGGTATTTAGCCTAAAGTAAATTAAACAAGATTCTAGCAGCTCTCAAATAAAATTTTACAAACAATAAAAAGCATATGAATTTAACAACACAAATTGCAAAACAATTCAGAGAGGTCTTTCTACATGGTGATTGGGTTGCTAGCACTAATTTAAAAGCCGAATTAGCAGGTCTAACTTGGGTACAGGCTACAACTAATATAAATTCATTTAATTCTATAGCTGCACTAGTCTTTCATCTTAATTATTATATAGTGGGTGTATTAAATGTATTGGAAGGAGGTTCACTCGATATCAGAGATAAATACAGCTTTGACCTTCCACCGATCAAGTCAAAAGAAGATTGGGAAAGCATATTAAAAAAAATGTGGGACGATGTGGAAAAATTTGCCTTAGCACTGGAAAAAATGCCTGATGAAAAACTAGAAGCAATTTTTGTTGAAGAAAAATATGGGCATTACCATAGGAATATTCTTGCCATTATTGAGCATAGTTATTATCATTTAGGACAGATTGTGTTGATTAAAAAAATGATCCTGCAAAATGACAAACATTAATTCAACACCAATACATGATAAAATATATATGAGCCTAAACGTACTATAAAAAATAATGGCCTTTTATAAAACAACCCGGTATCTTAATTAAAAATATTTAACTTTTCTTTAGACAATACTTCCTCGGTTACATTAAACACTTCTTTTTTAATAACTCTAAAATTCTTAGTGAGTCTTGCTACTTCTAATTCTAATAAGCCATGATCTTCTCTAATTTCTTGTTCATCTGTGCTAAAGGTATTTTCTATTAAAGAATTTATATGACTTAAATGTCTGTTTATCATTTTTTTAAGACCTTTCTTTTCCTTATTAAATTTTTTTAGATTACGCCGTACTTGTTCTACTTCAGCAACATACTTATCATCTGTTATCCATATAAAATATTTTTTGATCAGTTTTTTTAAGAATTTTATTTCTACAGTATAAAAATCTACATCAGATTGCCAATGTTTGGTAATTGCATAAATACTTTCCCAACTTACAGTTTTTAAGTATTCATTTTTTGACACCATTTTATCTTTTTCCATCTTATGAATATTTAACGTTTTTTACCTTATAAATATCAAGAATATTCTAAAGAATCACTATGATAAATATCATATATGACATTTAACTAAATTGTATAATAGCCTTATGATATAAGTTGTAAAAATACAATTTGGGTTAAAGAAAATAAAAAAATTTAGATCCTAAAAGCCCTTAAATAACTCAAATATTCTTAGTAATTTTGCAAAATCAAAAAATGATGTAAGCATATGTTTAATAATTTAAGTGACAAACTAGACAAAGCAATTCATGTTTTAAAAGGACATGGACAAATAACTGAAATTAATGTTGCAGAAACCCTTAAGGAAGTCCGCCGTGCCCTTCTTGATGCAGATGTTAACTATAAAATAGCCAAAGATTTTACAAGCAGGGTAAAAGACAAAGCCCTTGGTCAAAATGTATTGACCAGCTTAAATCCGGGACAGTTACTGGTTAAAATAGTAAAAGATGAATTGACCGTATTAATGGGTGGTGAAACCGTTGGTATTAATTTGGGTGGTTCTCCAACCGTTATTTTAATGTCCGGTTTACAAGGTTCAGGTAAAACTACTTTTTCGGGTAAACTGGCAAATTATCTTAAAACTAAAAAATCTAAACAAGTATTATTAGTTGGTTGTGATGTTTATAGACCGGCTGCCATCAATCAATTAAAAGTAGTTGGTGAGCAAATTGGTGTAGAAGTATATGCAGAAGAAAACAATCAAAATCCTGTTGAAATATCTAAAAATGCCATAAAACATGCCAAGGCAACAGGTAAAAATGTAGTTATTATAGATACCGCAGGTAGATTAGCTGTAGATGAGACTATGATGACAGAAATTTCTAATATTCATAAAGCAGTTCATCCGCAAGAAACTCTTTTTGTAGTTGATTCCATGACAGGGCAAGATGCTGTTAATACAGCCAAAGCTTTTAACGATGTTTTGAATTTTGAAGGGGTAATTTTAACCAAATTAGATGGTGACACTCGTGGTGGTGCAGCACTATCTATCAAATCTGTTGTTGACAAGCCTATCAAATTTATTGGTACTGGTGAAAAAATGGAAGCGATAGATGTTTTTCATCCCGATCGTATGGCAGAGCGTATTTTGGGTATGGGTGATGTGGTTTCTTTAGTAGAAAGAGCTCAGGAGCAATATGATGAAGAAGAAGCTAGAAAAATCCAGAAAAAAATTGCCAAAAACCAATTTGGTTTTGATGATTTCTTAAAGCAAATTCAGCAAATCAAGAAAATGGGAAATATGAAAGATCTGGTAGGTATGATACCAGGTGTTGGCAAAGCCATGAAAGATGTTGATATTGACGATGATGCCTTTAAAGGAATAGAAGCTATCATTCATTCTATGACCCTCAAAGAAAGAAGTACTCCATCTACAATAAATGCCAGTAGAAAAAAACGGATTGCTAACGGATCTGGGACATCTGTACAAGAAGTAAATCAATTGATGAAACAGTTTGACCAAATGAGCAAAATGATGAAAATGATGCAAGGTGGTGGTGGTAAAAAGATGATGCAAATGATGAAAGGAATGAAATAGGTAAACTCTCATTCACTTTATGATAAATAACCCAACTAAGTTTGGATTATAGTACTAATTTAAAAACTGCAGACTGATCTCGAAAGCTATCTGGACTGCAAACTGAATACTAAGACAATGATTCTACTCGACGGAAAAGCCACTTCAAATACCATTAAAGATGAAATTGCAGAAGAAGTTTCAAAACTTAAAGCTCTAGGTAAAAAAACACCGCATTTAGCTGCTGTTTTAGTAGGAAGTGATGGAGCCAGTATGACCTATGTGAATAGCAAGGTAAAAGCATGTGAACGTGTAGGTTTTAAATCGACCTTAGTAAAATTAGAAGAATCTATAAGCGAAGAAGCTTTATTAAAAGAAATCGAAAAACTAAACAACAATATAGATATAGACGGATTTATTGTACAACTGCCCTTACCTAAACATATAGATGAACAAAAGGTAATTATGGCAGTACATCCTGATAAAGATGTGGATGGCTTCCACCCTACCAATGTTGGAAAAATGGCACTAAACCTACCAACTTTTTTACCAGCAACACCTTATGGTATTTTAGAATTATTAGAACGTTATAATGTAGAAACCAGTGGTAAACATGTTGTTGTTATTGGTAGAAGTCATATTGTTGGGGAGCCTATGAGTATCCTTTTGGCTCAAAAAAGAAAATATGGAAATGCCACAGTTACTTTAACACATAGTCGCACAAAAAATCTAAAAGAAATTACTTTACAAGCAGATATGATTGTAGCTGCTTTAGGCATTCCTGAATTCTTAACAGGAGAAATGGTTAAGGATAATGTGGTCATTATTGATGTGGGTATTACCCGAGTAGATGATACAACAAAACCAAGAGGTTATCGCTTAGCCGGTGATGTACATTTTGAATCTGTAAGTAAAAAAGCAAGCTACATTACTCCTGTACCTGGCGGTGTTGGCCCAATGACCATTGCCATGCTTTTGAAAAATACATTATTAGCTTGTAGCAGGAACGATTAAATTACGAGATACAAGGTTTTTGGTAAAACATGAGCTAAATAATTTGAAGTAGTTTATTTTTTTTCAATGCTCTGACTAGTGTATATAAAGAGATCATCAAACGACAGATCTACTTAATTTTGTTCCAAATATCAAGGTATATTTTCCAATTATTATCCACCTTTTTCCAGACAATAACATATTTACCTTTGAATTCAGATATTTCCTTCTTTTTATTACTCGAGCTCCCTTGGTAATATCCATAATCATAAGCATAATTTTCTAGAACATTTATTTCTTTAGGTGTTACTTTATGAGAGATAATATCAACACCTTTAGGCAAAGTCCATCTTGCTTCAATAGCAGCATACCCTTCAATAATATCAACTCCATCCGGAAATATTTTCCCATCTTCACAATAAAAAGAAGCTAACTTATTAAAATCTTCTTCCATATATGCTTCAGAGAAGTTTTTAATATTTTGTAAAATCATGCTCACATCCTCTCCTTTTCCGGAATATTCTTGTCCGAAAAAGTGGATACTAAAAAACAATAATAAAAAACTAATTTTTAAACGCATTATGATTAAAAAATTAAGCAATTATTGAAATAATTGTAAGCAATACAGCGATTATTATTTTGACCAAAATCATAATTTATAATTTGAAATAAAAATACAAATAATATGATTACTCTTGTCAATTTTTATGACAATTAGCAAAAATTTAACCTTTACTTTACAAACATCTGATCTATTACTTTAAAAGACTTAAACTCTAAAGCATTTCCTGCAGGATCTAGAAAAAACATAGTAGCTTGTTCTCCAGATTCACCTTTAAATCTGATATAGGGTTCAATAATAAATGCAATACCTTTAGCCTTTAATTTTTGGGCAAATTCATGAAAAGTATGCCATTCTAAAACTACACCATAATGAGGAACGGGCACCTGCTTGCCGTCAACCGGATTGGTATGCAATTCATCTTCAGGTTTTGGTTTGTAATGAATGACCAATTGATGTCCAAAAAAATTAAAATCGACCCAATGCTTACTACTTCTACCCTCTTCGCATCCAACAATTTCATTATAAAATTTGCGGCACTCAGCCAAGTTATGAACAGGTATATACCAATTTAATTATAAAAGAAGCCAATACTAAATTGAACTATTTTTTGTTTAGATAAGGCAAAAAAATAAAGCATAGTCCTTATTACGTTTTATTTATTTAACGAAGTATAAGCGAAAAAGAAGTAATTTATTTGACTTGTTTTATAGTTAAATAGGTATAACTATATGGAATGGTTGTAATTTTTTCATGCTTCTCTGTGAACCAAATTCATTGAAAAAGCAGGTAAGCAAATAGCAATATACTCGCAAGCTTCATCAAATGGATTTGAATATTGTACGCTGTTATGCTTATTTATCCTAATGGATTGACCCGCTTCTAGAATAATAGTATCTCCTTCAATAATAAATTGCTTTTTCCCTTTTATTATAAAAGTATATTCATCAAACTCGGGGGTCTGAAAAGGTTCACTCCACTTTGGAGGAGCAATCATATGGGCAATACTTAATGGTGCATTACCGTCAGCAGCTAAACCAAAATGTTCTTTAATAGTTTTACCATCATCCGTAGGTACAACAAACGGCGATTTTTGTACAATGTAATTCTTCATTATACAAATTTAATCAATTAAGATAATACTTAACAATGATTAGGTGCTTTAGTAAATAAATTTACATGTATTTTGAAATAAATTTGAAGAATTCATCTTTCAATTCGTGATATAGACCTCGTTCTGTTTCCATAATTGCCTTAATCTCCTCATGTCGTTTGAGATCTGGTATATCAATAACATTAACGTGAATTTCATAATGTTTTGCAATGTTCATTTCATGTCCATTTATTTCTTCCAAATAATCTTTAACATGCCTTTTATGGATGACAAAACTATTTTTAAACTCGCCTAGTCCTTTTAAAATATTTTTATCTGTCCACCTGTCCTCTAATTCATCTATTCGATTTTGAAAAGTTTTAATTTCATCATTCCAAAATAACAACTCATTTTTCCAAAGTAAATGCTCAAAATGTAAGTCTGAATTATAAATAACTGCTGTTTTCATAATAATATATTTTTTTATCCTATAAATGTAGCATAGAATTTTGAGGTGTAAAATGACAATGCTCAGTTTTCAATTATTATCTTCAAAAAATTGCAATCTATTATGTAGCATTTTAATTTCTTCTTGCAATATTTTTACCCGTTTTAAAAGTTTATCGACAACATCTATCCCTTCCATATTTAGCTCTAAATCAAAATGTAATCTTATCATTCTTTCTATATGTTTTATTTGTGTTTTACGAATGTAAGAAGTGCTATTTACAGTTATAACTTCAATCAGCTCATAATCATATAAAGTATTTAAAAATACAGCAGGCACATTATAATGAACAGAAAATTGTTGTATTGATATATAATCATTTGTATCCATAACTATTTTAATTTTGCCAATTCGTTAAATAATTCTTTCTCTTTTTCTGACAGGTTTTTAGGCATTTTTATTTGATATGTAATATATAAATCTCCAAATTGACCTTCTTTTTTATATTTGGGAAATCCTTTTCCTTTTAGCTTCACCTTGGTTTCATTTTGAGTTTCAGGTTTTACTTTTAGCTTGACCTTACTGTCAAAAGTAGCTACAGTAACTTCTCCACCTAATATAGCTGTATACAAGTCTATAGTTACTGTTTTAAATAGATTGTCTTTATCTCTTTTAAATACAGTATTATTAATGATAGAAAATTTTATATATAGATCGCCATTAGGGCCATCATTAACACCTTTACCACCGTAGCCTTTAATTTTAATAACTTGCTCATTTTCAATTCCTGCTGGTATGCTAATTCTTATATTTTTACCATTAACCGTCAAAGTTCGTTTATGACTGGTATAAACATCTGTCAAATTTAAATGCAATTCAGCGTTATAATCTTGACCTCTAAATTTAACACCACGGCTACTGCGTTGATTTGTAGTACTGCGTCCGCCAAACATAGATTCAAAAAAATCAGAGAAATCTTCTCCTGAAAAATCTCCTGCCTGGCCTTGATGTGATGTTCTTTGATATTGCTGCTGCTGTTTTGCTTTTTCAAATTGTTCTGCATGCTGCCAATCTTTGCCATAGGCATCATATTTTTTACGATTTTCAGGATTGCTTAACACCTCATTGGCTTCATTGATCTCTTTGAATTTCTTTTCAGCTGTTTTATCATTCGGATTCAAATCAGGATGATATTTTCTTGCTAATTTTCTGTACGCCTTTTTAATGTCTTTATCGGATGCCTTTTTAGGCACTTCCAATATCTTATAATAATCTATAAATGCCATAAATTTATTTTTTAAGTACGTATGCTATAAAGGATAATTTCAGCTTATAATACTACCATCTTCCATGGTAATTATGCGATCTGTTCTCTTGGCAAAATCTTCATCGTGTGTAACTACCAGTAAAGACAGGCCTTTTTCATCGCTCAACTGTTTAAAAATATTAAATACATTATCAGAATTATAACTATCTAAGTTACCGGTTGGTTCATCTCCCATTATGATGGAGGGATTATTAATAAGGGCTCTGGCAATAGCAACACGTTGTTTTTCACCACCCGAAATTTGAGAGGCTTTTTTCCTTGCAAGATGCTCAATATTTAGTGTTTTTAGCTGTAAAATGGCATTGTGTTCTATTTCTTTTAAAGTTCTTTCAGCCAACTTCTTAGCCGGAAGCATCACATTTTCTAATACTGAGAATTCTGACAATAAATAATGAAATTGAAACACAAAACCTATGTGCTTATTTCTAATATATGATAGTTTTTCTCGACTATCTCCGGTAACCAATTCATTGTTCAAATATAATTCTCCTTCATAATCTGTATCCATAGTAGAAAGTATATACAATAATGTAGATTTTCCACAACCTGATTTTCCCATGATAGAGGAAAACTCTCCTTTTTCAATGTTAAAACTAATGTCTTTTAGCACATGAAAACGAACTGGCTTTATAAAGAATTTATTAATTTTTTTTGCTGCTAATACTATACTCATTTTATTGTCCTCTTATAATTTGAACAGGATCTATTTTTTTAGCTTTTTGCGATGGCAAATACCCTGCAAAAAAAGTAGATATCATGGCAAACACAATTCCGATAACATAAAACCATACATTAAAATTAATAGGATAAGTTTCAATGGTTGGTAAGGCATCAGTTGCAAAAGGTATGGTGCTAATAATACTAGTAAATATAAATCCGATAAGCAGACCTAAAATACCTCCGGCTATACCAATAATAATAGCTTGACTCATAAAAATTAGCTGTACATCTTTACCCGAAAATCCGGTTGCTTTTAGAATAGCAATATCATTCATTTTCTCATAAATCAGCATATTTAAAATGTTATATATACCAAAACCAGCAACAATCAATAAAGTAATTGAAACGGCATAAGTAATTAAATTTCTAATGGTTGTTCCTGTTTCAAATTGAGCATTAGCTGTATTAATATCTACGGCTTTTACATGAAATTGTTTTTCAATTTTTTTAGACATATCAATTGCAATATCAATATCATGTAGCTTTACATTAATATCTGTAGCATAATTCTCAGCTTCACCCAAAATGCGTTGTAAGGTTTTAACGTTTACAAAACTTTGTATGGCATCAAGATCCGCCATTCCACTCTGGTAAATACCCACTATTCTAAGTGGAAAAATATGACCTTTTATCGTACTTATTTGTATACGATCGCCAATATCTAAAGACATTTTTTTTGCAATACCTGACCCTAATAAAATACCATTATTCGCATTTTGTAAGGCTTCAGGAGAACCTTTTATGATGTAGTCCTTAAAGTTAAATAGCTTGGCCTCTTCTAGAGGATATATTCCTGTTAAATTGCCCCCTAATTCTATAGAACCTGCTATGTAAAATATTTGGGTCTTAATTTGCGGAATTGCTCCACGTACATTTTCATCTTCTTTTAAATAATCAATAATAGGAAAAGCATTATGAATTTTTCGCTGACTTAATTTTGGTTTAATAGAATGCACAACATTAAAGCTGTTTTTAAACTCATCATATAAATCAGTTGGCTGGTTTTTTGAAGGTTCTATCTCATTATAGATATGAATATGAGGTGTTTGATTGAGAATTAAATCATCTAGCATACCATTTAGACCTGTCATAAAACTCACTAAAGTAATGTAAGCACCTATACCAAATGTTACCCCTAAGGCGGCAGTAACTGTTTGCTTTATCTTAGTGAGCAAATGTGTTTTAGCTATATTCAATATGACGCCCCAATTTGGCATTATTCCGGTTTGTAAATAAACGTTTGCTCATGTATACCAGAAAGAATTTCAACATATTCTAGATTTTCTAATCCTATCGTTACCTTGGTCAAACCATCCTTTGTTTTTACCATATTTTCATTCGTAAGGTATTCTTTTGGTATGGTCAATACGCTATCTTTTTTTGCAATAATAATATTGGCTTCTCCCGATAGTCCGGGATATAAAACCTGAGGTGCAAGATCAAATAGTGCCTCCACTTTAAAGGTCTGGTTCCGTTCATCCTTTTTAGGCAATATTTTAGTTACATTACCTCTAAATACCTTACCATTATAGGCATCTAACGTAACTATGACTTCTTGATCTATAATAACACTAACGATATCAACCTCATCTACCAACATTTCAATAATAAAAACAGTGGCACTACCCACAGATGCTAAAGGTTCCATAGCGTTTATAATTTCACCATGGTTTTTGTATAAGGCATATACTTTTCCGTTGATTCTACTAGTAACAGTAAAATCTTTAGTGTTAATTAATGATGTTTGATAATTATTTTGAGCTTGTTTTACAGCAGTTTGTAATTCATTTTTTGTTCTATTGTATTTACTGTTTAAAAGGACTAAATTGTTTTGTGACAGTTCATAATTCAGCTTTCTGGTATCAAATTCAACTTTAGAACCAATCTTTTGATTCCAAAGATTCTTTTGCCTATCATAATTTATTGAATCATTTTTAAATTTCAAGTTTGCCGCTGCTATTTCTTCTTCAATACCAGATAAGACTGCGGCATTGCCTTTATAATTTTCTTTGGCCAAGTCTAAAGATAATTTAGCATTCCGGTTATTGAGTTTTGGCGTGTTATTTACAATTTGAATCAAGGCATCTCCTCTTGAAACATGGTCACCTTCTTCCACTAGATTTTTGTCTAAAATTCCAGCAACAGCCGCATAAACTTTATAAATACTGTCAGGTTGAATTACCACTGAAGAGTATACAGATTCTGATAAATTGCGTTTTTGTGGTCGTATTTTTTCTTTATTCTGACTACAGGAGCTGCATAACAATAGTAAAATTGAAAAAATAAAAATCTGATATAAATAAACCTTTAAACCACTTATATGATAAATCATAGTTTAGGTAATATTATTATTCAACACATAAAGTTACTAAATTAAAGCCATCTAATAACTGATTTATATCATCTATAATATTAAAATTTGCACTTAACTTACGTCTGTAACTTAGCATAAATCACAACAAATGAAACTAACATTTCTAGGAGGGGCAGGCACTGTAACCGGTTCTAAAATACTATTAGAAATAGCTTACAAAAAAATATTGATTGACTGTGGATTGTTCCAAGGATTAAAAGAATTACGTTTAAAAAACCGTGAACCACTACCTATAAATTTGAAGGATTTAGATCTGGTATTGTTAACACATGCTCATTTAGACCATTCAGGATATTTACCTGTTTTGATAAAAAATGGATATCAAGGTAAAATTTGTTGTACCGCCGCTACTAGAGATCTTACAGAGATTATATTATTAGATAGTGGTAAAATTCAAGAAGAAGATGCACATAGAGCCAATAAGTACAAATATACCAAACACAAACCTGCAAAACCATTATACACTATTGAAGATGCCAAACACACCATAGATCATTTTCAAACTTATAAAGAAAATATTTGGCATATTGTTGATGAAGATTTAAAATTCAAGTTCTTAAATAGTGGTCATATTTTAGGTAGTGTTTTTATTATATTAGATGTTAAAGGTAAAATTTTAGTTTTTTCAGGTGATATAGGTAGAATTAAGCCTATTCTATTACATCAATACAAGTATATAGACAAAGCAGATTACCTTATCATTGAATCTACTTATGGTAATAGAATGCATAAAAAAATTTCAATTATTGATGAGCTGTTAAAATATATATTACATACGTATAGTAAAGGTGGGATTTTAATTATTCCTACATTTTCAGTAGAAAGAGCTCAAGAAATTATTTATCTACTTAGTTTATTAAAACGAAGAAATCAATTGCCTAATATCCCTATCTATTTAGACAGTCCAATGGGCGTAAATACCACAAACGTATATTTTAAGTATAAGGATGAACATACTTTAACCACAGAAGATATCAATAGTATGTTGTCTACAGTACAATTGATAAGTGATATAAACGCATCAAAAGCAGTAGTAAATGATAATCATCCTAAAATTGTATTAGCAGGAAGTGGAATGGTTACCGGTGGCAGGGTATTGCATTATTTAAATAAATACATCTCTGACCGCAAAAATAGTGTACTGCTTGTGGGCTATCAAGCTGAAGGAACAAGAGGTAGAGCATTGCTAGCAGGAGATACAGAAATAAAATTTTTTGGTAAATACCATAAAATTAAAGCTGAAATATTTAAGATCAATAATTTTTCCGGTCATGCCGATCAAAGTGAAATATTAGAATGGTTAGGTCATTTTATTACACCTCCAACATTAACTTTTATCAATCATGGAGAACCTCATCAAAGTCAAGCACTAAAAACAAAAATCAAAACCGAATTAGGTTGGGATTGTACTGTGGCTAAAATGAATAATGAATACTATTTGGACTAATACACGCGTCAAGCTACAGCGGATAAATACAGTAATTTAAGTTCGTTTTAAAAATAAAAAACATACCATTGACTATCATTATGGTCTTAATATTATATTAAATTATAAAATTGTACCATGCTTACTATCAAAGAATTATCAATTATAACCTTACTTGTTTACTAAGTTTTTAACGCTGTCTGGAATAGGTAAATCCATTTTTAATTCGGGATCTGCTATCGCTTTGCCAAATCGTTTTTCTATGGGTAAAACACCCGCCCAAATGTCTAATTCATAATCTTCCTTTTCATCTTTTGGTGGTCCTGTTCTGATTTTAGCAGAGGCCTCAGAAATTTCTAGTTTCAATACTTTGGTAGCTTTCATCTCTTTAGCATTCGGCAAACGTACTTCATCCCATCTTAATGGAATAATTTGATCTGAAATTACTTTTAAAGCCTCCATTCGTTCGTCCATATCGGTCACCAAAGAGGCTTGACCAAAAACGGTTACAGAATGATAATTTAAAGAATGATGAAAGGCAGATCTTGCCAAAACAATACCTTCTGTTTGTGTAACATTTATGGAGACAGGTACTGTTTCCATGGTCACCAATAATCTACTTACACTCGCACCATGAAAATATAAGGTGTTTCCTTTTCTACCATAAATAGTAGGAATGACCACCGGATAATCGTCATAAACAAAACCAATCTGGCAAATAAAATCCTTATCTAATATACTGTAAATGATCTCTGCATCATAGTGCCCGCGTTTTGGGGTTCTTTTGACTTTTGTTTTATTTGTTTTCAAATAGCTTTATTGTATAATTAAGTAATGCTGTTCCTCCAACTTTTCCGTGTCCGGGAACAATATATTTTATATTAGGAAATTCCTTTTTAATTTTTCTAACTGTATTTGACCATTCTTCTGTATTGGCATCATTTAAATTACCTTTTTGAGCTCCCACAGCCTTAATTAAACACCCACCAAAAAGAATTTCTTCACTAGGAATATAACTTACTATATTGTCTTTAGTATGACCTTCACCAAAAAAATAATTGATTATTCTTAGACCACCCAAATCAAGCTCCAGTTTCGATTCAAAACCTTTTTCTGGCATTGTTACACTATCTTGGGTTGCGAATGCAATGGTCTTCGCATTGGCATATGAAGGAATATGCTTCTCATGAAACACAGACAACCCTCCTAAACAATCCACATGAAAATGCGTAGCTACAACACCTTTAACTTTATATTTTCTTTCATTCTCCAACCAATTTATAAGTTCAATTGAAACATCATCATCTGTTGGAGTGTCAAAAACAATAGCCTCATTACCTTCAATAAATACCATTCCGTTACAAGCTACTTTACCAAATTTTTGAGTGTTTAAATAGGAAACATGTACAAAGGTGTGTTCACTTAATTTTTGAATGATCAAATTTTCCGTTTTATATATTTCTTCAATATTTTGTCCTGTACAACTACAGAATACCGATAAAAAAAAATAAACTAAATAATTTAAAATGCATATTGTTTAAGTTAAATGATCAACAATGCTTCCTAATGTTTTATTTATAATCACTAAAATGAATTAAAAAAACATACTTTTTCAACTTCATTCATTGGTCTTCCAAATCAAGCTTTATAATTAATCAGCTTTAAAAGTAGTAAATACTTAATGAATTCATTAATTTTGCCGCTTAATTTTTTATTTTGATGAATATTCAAGAGACCCTAAAAGAAGTTATAACCAAAGGAATACAAGAAATTTATAATGTTAGTATAAACACTGTTGAATTTCAGGCTACTCGTAAAGATTTTGATGGTGATATTACCGTCGTGGTTTTCCCTTTTTTAAAGGTAATTAAAGGCAATCCTGTTGAAATTGGGAATAAACTAGGTGCATATATTACTGAAAAGGTAACAGATGCAAAAGGATTTAATGTAGTAAAGGGGTTTTTAAATATTATTTTAAATGATGGTTATTTTCTAAATCATTTTTATTCTATTTATCCACTTCAAAATTTTGGTTTTGAAAAACCAAACCCAATTGAAAAATCGGTTATGGTTGAATATTCTTCGCCAAACACTAATAAACCACTTCACTTAGGTCATATTAGAAACAACCTCTTGGGATATTCGGTGTCAGAAATTATCAAAGCATCAGGTAAAAAAGTATATAAAACTCAAATTATAAATGATAGAGGTATCCATATTTGTAAAAGTATGTTGGCCTATAAAAAATTTGGACAAGGTGAAACACCAGAAAGTAGTCATTTAAAAGGAGACAAGCTGGTGGGTAATTATTATGTGAAATTTGACCAGGAATATAAAAAAGAGATCCTATCATTAATGGCCAAGGGTTTAAGTGAAGATCAAGCAAAAAAACAAGCTCCCCTTCTACTTGAAGCTCAGGAAATGCTTCAGAAATGGGAAGCGGGTGATACCACAGTGGTTACACTATGGAAAACCATGAACCAGTGGGTGTACGACGGTTTTGAACAAACATATAAGGCTTTAGGGGTTAATTTTGATAAGAATTATTATGAAAGTAATACCTATTTATTAGGTAAGGATGTAGTTGCCGATGGTTTACAAAAGGGAGTGTTCTTTAAAAAAGATGATGGCTCAGTCTGGATAGATTTGACTGATGAAGGCTTAGACGAAAAAATAGTATTACGCTCTGATGGTACTGCTGTTTATATGACTCAAGATATTGGTACTGCCATACAAAGAATTAAAGACTATCCCGATGTAGGCGGATTGGTTTATACTGTAGGGAATGAACAAGATTATCATTTTAAAGTACTGTTTCTCATCCTAAAAAAATTAGGTTTTGAATGGGCCGGAAATCTATATCACCTTAGTTATGGTATGGTTGATCTACCTTCAGGAAAAATGAAATCTAGAGAAGGAACAGTGGTTGATGCTGATGATCTATTGTTGGATATGACTACTACAGCGAGAGAAATTTCAGAAGACCTTGGTAAATTAGAAGGGTATACTGATGCTGAGAAAAAAACATTATATAAAACCATAGGTTTAGGTGCTTTAAAATATCATATTTTAAAAGTAGATCCTAAAAAAAGAATTTTATTTGACCCTAAAGAATCCATAGATTTCAATGGCAATACAGGACCATTTATTCAATATACCTATGCCAGAATACAGTCCATTTTAAGGAAAGCGGACTTTGAATACGATTCTACTGTAGTAAGCATAAATTTACATGAAAAAGAAAAATTGGTCTTAAAACAGTTGGCTCTATTTCCAGAAACTATTCAATTGGCTGCAGAGAATTATAGTCCTGCCATTATTGCCAATTACACCTATGATCTGGTTAAAGAATACAATTCTTTTTACCAAAGTATTCCAATTTTAGGATGTGGGCAGTTGGAAGAAAAAATATTCAGAGTACAATTGTCTAAAAAAACCAGTGAAGTCATTAAAAGTGCTTTCCAAATATTGGGCATTGAAGTTCCTGAAAGAATGTAATTGATTGCGAATAATACCGAGAGATAGGCAATAAATCCTCTCTTGATGAAGTTTTTAGCGGCACATCTTGATCAGGCAGAATTTTATTTAACGATTGAAACCTACAAACCATTTGACCAATCAACAATCAAATAAAAATGAGTTAAAAGGATATGTTTTTGCTCTAGTAGCAACAGCATTATGGTCGGGTAATTTTATTGTGGTCAGAGACCTTTCAGAAAGTGTGCCTCCAGTTTCTTTGGCTTTTTGGAGGTGGACAGTTGCTGTAGTTATTTTTTCGCCCTTTGCTCTTAAATTTCTTATTAAAGATTGGAAACTTTTAAAAAAGCATGTTCCTTACTTGGTTATTACTTCATTTTTAGGAGTTACTATATTTAATACGCTTATATATATTGCAGGACATACCACAACTGCCATCAATCTTTCATTAATTTCAATTACATTTCCTATTTTTATTATTATTATTTCGAGGTTTATTTTTAAAGAACTCATCACGGTAAAAAAAGTATTAGGGATATTTCTTGTTGCCGTAGGGGTATTGTTAATTATTACTAAGGGGTCTTTATCTATACTTTTGGCATTGTCTTTTTATGAAGGTGATATTTGGATGTTAGGAGCATCTTTAATTTTTGCAACCTACAGTATTTTACTTCAGAAAAAACCTAAAGGACTCAATGTTTATGCCTTTCAATTGTCAACTTTTTTATTGGGCATTATTTTTCTATTCCCATTTTATATTTGGGAATATGCAAGTACACCCACCTTAACATTAAATTTTAAGTCTGTCAGTTCAATTCTATATATTGGTGTTTTTTCATCGCTTATTGCTTTTATTCTCTGGAATAAGGCCATTTTACTCATTGGTTCCACAAAATCTGGAATGATCTATTATACACTACCTCTTTTTAGTGGAGTATTGGCATATTTTATACTAAAAGAAGATCTAAAAATTGTACATCTTATCAGTGCTGTGCTTATTATTTTCGGTATTGTATTAAGCAACTATAAATCAAATAAACTACAGCGGACTAAAAGCTCAAAAGAATGACAAACTTTTAACCCGAATTATGTAATACGCATCATTTCTAATGGAAAAAGAAAAGCCAAGATTGGCAAGATTAACAGCTATTTTAACCCAATTACAATCCAAAAAGATTGTAACGGCCAGAACTATTGCAGAAAAACATCAAATAAGTATAAGAACAGTTTATCGAGACATTCGAACACTTGAAAAATCGGGAATACCAATTTATACTGAAGAAGGAAAAGGCTATTCTATAATGGAGGGTTATACACTTCCTCCCATCATGTTCACAGAACAGGAAGCCAATGCCCTAATAACTGCTGGGCAAATTATCAATAAAAATAAAGACAAATCATTATCAGACCAATACCAATATGCTATTGAAAAAATAAAAGCTGTCCTTAAGTATTCACAAAAAGGAAAGACGGCTTTGCTAACAGAGCGTATCCAAATAAGAACAAATAATGAAAACGAAAAATCGAGTAATTATTTAATACAATTACAAACTGCAATAACCGACTATCAAATTGTAAAAATTGAGTATTTATCATTAGAAAATAAAGCAACCAAACGTGAAATAGAACCTTTCGCTTTGATTCATACACAAGACAATTGGATCTTAATTGCCTTCTGCAAATTACGTAATGATTTTAGGGCTTTTAGATTAGATTGCATGCAACAAATGCATATATCTCAAAAAGTATTCCAACCACATAAAATATCACTTCAAGAATATTTTAAGCAAGCTCGAAAAAATTGGTGAAAACAAATTTAACACCCCTGACATACCCTTGTCACGATCTAACTTTATTTTTGCATGATAAATTAGATACATATGAAAACAAGATTACTAATATTAATATTTTTAATAACGATCGGCTGTACTATTAATAAGCAAAAACAAAACCAAATAAAATCAAAAGGGGCAATAATTGAACTCGTCTTATTCAAAACCAATGCTGATATAAAATCAGAAGATGCAAAAAATGCAATGATTAAGTTGAATAAAGTTCTAAGTAAACAGAAAGGCTTTATATCTCGAAAAACTTCTATTTCTAAAGATGGTCAATATCTTGACTTAGTATATTGGACAGATTTGGTTTCGGCACAAAATGCGAATAAAAAAGTAATGGAAGATACCTTAGCCTTAGAAATATTTAATTTGATAGATCAAAAACAAATGACTTTTAATCATTTTGAAACATTTAACAACTATAAATAACCTAACCTATATACACCATGAAAAAAGTAAAAATTGAAACTTTTAATATTATCGGTATTGCAGTAATAACAACCAATGAAAACGGACAAGCAGGAAAAGATATTGGAGCATTATGGCATACTTTTACGACGGAAGGTATTATAGAAAAAATTCCCAACAAAATTGACAATACTGTTTATGCTATCTATACCGACTATGAAAGTGATCATACAAAACCTTACACAACTTTATTAGGCTGTAAAGTTGAAAGCTTGAATGAAATA
>Ga0209633_10000889_pt1 | contig 32878 bp, 25 predicted proteins | sample Cruoilmetagenom1_FD_187290 | JGI IMG/M metagenome (GOLD analysis project Ga0209633, IMG submission 187290) | Oil polluted marine microbial communities from Coal Oil Point, Santa Barbara, California, USA - Sample 1 (SPAdes) (version 2) | ecosystem: Environmental > Aquatic > Marine > Oil seeps ... | reverse complement strand
CCTCACTATGCCCTTTTTCCAAAATATAACTTTGCTTTGAAACGCCACTCATAAAATGAATTATATTCTTTTGATCATCAAAAATATCTTGTAAAACCATATTATGCACCTGTAAAGATTGCAACTTTTGCTTTAAAGACACTTCCATCAAAATAACTAAAAACGCTTCTTCCTGGGTCGTGCCTATAATTTCATAAGGCAAAACTGAATCATTTGTCCGTAATTTGAATTTTCTATGAACGTAGGTTTGTAAAAATTTTTCGGTTTTTAAATCTCCCAAATGTGCATCTATATTATAAGTATCCGACAAAACGTGCTCCATATCATCAGGAAAAACACGCATAATAATTTCTAATTTCAAATTATTGGAATTGTATTGTATTTCGGTTACACTCACATAATATTTGTGCCATCCAAAAGCAGTAAACAATAGAAAAATAGTAATAAATCCTATATTTTTTATATATTTGTTAAGCATATTAATCTATTAAAAATTAAAAAAAAATCATTCCACAAACATAAGCAATAAAAATATGCTAATATATTTTAGTCTTCAAAACAAAAAAATGAATAAAAAATATTTCACCTTCAGTTTACTACTCATTATAATGTCATGTAGTTCGACAAAAACAACAACACAAATATCATTCCCAAAAGAAAAAAAACCGGTTGTTACTTTACAAAGTAATCAAAATTTATTTTCTGGCTTATCCGAACCCAGTATTTGTATCAACAAATCCAACACTCAAAATATTGTAGCCGGAAGCATTTATAACAATGTTTATGTTTCCAAAAACCAAGGAATAACTTGGAAACATAAGAATATACAATCTACTTATGGCGTATTTGGTGACCCTTGTTTGGCCTCAGATTATCAAGGAAATTTGTATTATTTACATTTGGCAGATCCAGATAACAACAGAAATAGTAAAGAATTTTTGAGCTCAATTGTCATTCAACGATCTACCGACAATGGCAAAACTTGGAACTCGGGAACGGCAATCGGTTATAATCCAAATACCTTTCAAGACAAACATTGGATAGGCATTAATCCAATTTCGGGTGCGTTAGCGGTTACTTGGACAGAATTTGATGCTTATGAAAGCAAGAACCCAAATGACCATTCTCGTATTCTATTTTCTCGATCAGACGACTATGGTAAATCTTGGTCAAAACCTATAAGTATCAGTCAATTTGAAGGCGATTGCCTGGATGATGACAACACAACAGAGGGAGCTATTCCTGTTTTTGACAAAGAAGGAAATATTTATGTTGCTTGGGCTTGGAACAATAAAATATATTTTGATAAAAGTATGGATGGCGGTAAAACTTGGCTGGATCAAGATATTGTCATTGCCAATCAACCCGAAGGCTGGAATTATAATATTCCAGGCGTTTTCCGAGCCAATGGTATGCCTATTTTATGCATTGACAACAGCAACAGTCCTTATGCAGGCACTTTATATGTCAATTGGTCAGACCAACGCAACGGCACTGACAACACCGATATTTTTATCAGCAAAAGCACAAATGGTGGAAAAGCTTGGCAAAAAGCCAAACGCGTCAATACTGACAAAACAAAAACGCATCAATTTCTAACTTGGATGAGCATTGATCCCACTACTGGTAACATCTATATTGTCTATTATGACAGAAAAAAATACAAAGATCATAAAACGGACGTTTCCCTTTCCTTTAGCAACAATGGCGGTAAAGATTTTAATGGCATGATTATTTCAAAAAAGCCTTTTACACCGTTAAAAAATTATTTTATGGGCGATTACAACAATATAGATGCTTATAAAGGAATTGTAACGCCTATTTGGACTGATTTTGATAAAAATAAATTAAGCATCAAAACAACGACCTATCATTTTAAATAATCAAGTTTGGATAGCCCCAACATTGTAACGCTCAGTAATAGGTTTTTTATTTGCCATATCTATACCGAGACTAATCCACGTGCGCGTTTCAAGCGGATTAATAATGGCATCTGTCCATAAACGTGCAGCGGCATAATAAGGCGAAATCTGTTTATTATACTTACTTTGAATATTATCAAGCAATTCTTTCTCTTTTTGTGGGGTAATTTCCGCTCCCATTTTTTTAAGTCGCGCTTCTTCTATTTGTAACAACACTTTTGAAGCAGCAGCGCCACTCATCACCGCCATTTCTGATGTAGGCCAAGCGACAATTAGTCTGGGATCATAAGCTTTTCCATTCATTGCATAATTGCCTGCGCCATAAGAATTTCCTACAATAACCGTAAATTTTGGCACAACTGAAGTACTTACCGCACTCACCATTTTTGCACCATCTTTGATGATACCGCCATGCTCTGAACGACTTCCGACCATAAATCCGGTTACATCTTGCAAAAAAACCAGTGGAATTTTCTTTTGATTACAATTCATCACAAAACGCGCTGCTTTATCCGAAGAATCGGAATAAATAACACCGCCAAACTGCATTTCGCCCTTAGCATTTTTGACAATTTTACGCTGATTGGTTACAATTCCTACTGCCCAACCATCAATACGGGCATATCCACAGATAAGCGTCTTGCCATAATCAGCTTTATACTCATCAAAACTATCGGCATCTACCAAACGGTCAATAATATCATACATATTATATTGTGCTTGACGCGAAACAGGAAGAATTCCATAAATTTCATCCGATTTTTTTTTAGGTTCTTTAGCATCTATTCTATTAAAGCCTGCCAAATTTGGGTCACCAATCTTACCCAATATATTTTTTATTTTATCAAGTGCTTCTTTATCATTTTTTACTTTATGATCTACAACTCCTGATATAGCAGTTTGTGTGCTTGCCCCTCCTAAAGTTTCATTATCAATATTTTCGCCAATAGCAGCTTTGACCAAGTAACTACCAGCTAAAAAAATACTTCCGGTTTTATCTACAATAAGACTTTCATCACTCATTATAGGCAAATAAGCACCACCTGCAACACAACTTCCCATAATAGCAGCAATTTGAATAATCCCTTTGCTGCTCATCACGGCATTGTTTCTAAAAATACGACCAAAATGTTCTTTATCAGGGAAAATTTCATCTTGCATCGGTAAATATACACCGGCAGAATCGACCAAATAAATAATTGGTAGATTGTTTTCCATCGCGATTTCTTGGGCACGTAAATTTTTCTTTCCGGCAATTGGAAACCAAGCGCCAGCTTTAACCGTTGCATCATTGGCAACTACAATTACCTGTCTATCATTAACATAACCTATCTTTACAACCACTCCTCCGGCAGGACATCCACCATGTTCTTCATACATTTCATATCCGGCAAAAGCACCAATTTCAATTTGTGGTTTTTGTTCGTCTAATAAATATGCTATTCGCTCACGTGCCGTCATTTTACCTTTGGCATGTTCCTTTTCAATACGTTTTTTTCCACCTCCAAGATGAATTTTTGCCAATTTTTGACGTACTTCAGAGGATTTTAATTTATTATAATCTTCGTTTTTATTGAATTTAATATCCATAAAATCTATAATGTTTAATGATTAAAAATAATTTGTCTAAAGTAGCGAAAATGCATGAATTATCAAAATGAAAAATAGCGATTTTGCTCCTTATCCAACAAAAAACAATTAATTTGGCTTATATAATTTAATGTGTAACTGCATGGAGTCGATTAATTTTCTTGCTTTAAGATTATATCCTTCAAATTGATATGCTTTAAAATTCAAGAAATGCAATTTATCAAATATAAGCTTTTGCTTTGCACCTACTTGATAAACGCGATATAATTTACTTGAATCCATTGGAAAAAAATAAAAAGTATTAACCGAAATTATTGAGTCATTTCGCATTTCATCAGGTTTTACATAAATCTTTTGAGGCAAATTGGACCAAGATTGTTCATCTTCGGCAATTTCAATTATCTGTTGACGTGGATACGCCCTCAAATATGTCCAATATACATCTCTGGGATATGATATTTTTAAATAATTGTGCACTTGAAAAACAAAAAACACCACAGCTATGACAGCAATCGATAACATAGAAATATATCGGTACACAAACTTAATATTGATTAAAATATAAAGCAATAACAAAATCCAAATGGGAAAAAATTGATGCAAAATCCTTGCATACATTGTTGCATTATGAAAAAAGTATCCCAGAACAACATAAAACAAATACAAAAATGTATAGGAAAAAAGCACAACTAACACAATTCTATCCTTATCTTCCTTACTTCGGGCAAGCCTAAAAAACATAAAAACACCTAACAAAAAAACAAGCAAAAATACATATCCCAAAAAACCTTCAACAGCTAATAAATATCTAAATAAAAAAGTTGGCGTGTCCCAAAAATCTCCTTGCGTAACCGTAGTAGATAATGTCATTGCATTATGAATATAGGAACTGCCTCCTACTCTTGAAAATAATTCAAAAAACAATAAAACCGACAGACTACCAACAACATAAGAAAAAGCTATAAAAATATTTTTTTTTAAATCATTACGGTTTTTCTGAAATAAAACAAACAAAAATACACCAAACAAAGCCATAAAACTCAAATTATATGCAGGGTAAACCAAAAAAGCAAAAAAGCTCAAACTGCCAAAAATAAATGCTTGTTTTGCTAAAATATGCTTCTTGTTAAAAAATAATTTAAACAAATGATACAATACAAACAAAAATATTAATAAAGAAGCATCATAGGGATAAAGATGTCTTAAATAAACATAAGAATTTAACAATAATGAATAGATCAACACACCAAAAATAGCCAAATCTCTATGTCGAAAAACAAGTAAAAAAATCTTATATAACAACCAAAGAATTAATACATAAATAACGAAATTATATAAAAAAACGACGTAAAAATTTTTTGTTTCAAAGAAATCCAGTCCAAAAATTTTGCCCGTAATAAATTGTAAAATTGCAGGAATTATTTTTAATAAAATTTCACCCGGACGTCCTTGCGCAGAAAATACCGCTAATGAAAAACCCGGTAAATCTCCTTGCATTAAATGCTTTAAGGCACTCCAAGCCATTAAATACCTCCGTTCATCGGGTTCCGTCATAAAACCGGCATTTATCAACCGAAATTTATATAGATTGGTCAACACCAAAAAACCCACTAATATTTTTGAGAAATATTTGGAAAGTATTGTATTCATATTTACAAAGATAACAAATTAAGATCGTTGCTAAACTTTAATATCAAAGCAAAAAATTAAAAACAATCTACATTGAAATAATATTTATTTGTCAAGAAAAGTTTGATAATCGCGTATATAATCCGATTCATCAAATTTACCCGAATTTAGCACTAAGCAAACACTGCCTTGTGAAAAGGATTGCAATTCTCGCCAGATATCCGTACCAATCAACAAACCTTGGTCAGGACGATTGAGTAACACTGTTTTTTTTTGGCTTCCGTCGTCTAAAATAACTTCAAAACTTCCACTAATTGCAATTAAAAACTCTTGTTGTACTTTGTGTGCATGTCCGCCGCGGTAGGCACCAGCCGGAATGTCAAACAGATAATAAATTCTGTTCATTTTAAAAGGTAAGATTCCATTTTCGACCACTGCCAAATTGCCACGATGATCTTTAATTTTAGGAATTTCTATAATTTTACAATCTGTTATTAATGCCATTTTTTATATTTAAATGCCATTATTCGTAACGCAATGATTCAATAGGGTCTAATTTAGACGCTTTATACGCTGGATACAATCCTGAAATAATAGCTACAGCAAATATAACAAAAATTGCCATACCAATAGCATTCCAAGGCATTGAAAAAGGCATATCCATAACATTAGCGACACCAAATCCAATCAATAAACCAAAAATTATACCGACTAAGCCACCTAAAAATGTGATAACCAAAGTTTCTACAAAAAACTGAATCATAATTAAAAAACGATTGGCACCAATGGCTTTACGAACCCCAATCTCTCGCGTTCGTTCGGTAACAGATACCAACATAATATTCATCAAAGCAATAGAAGAACCCAAGATGGTAATCAGACCAATAATGAATGCCAATATTTGCAAGGAACTACTCACACTTTTTAACTCTCCTGCCAACTTATCACTCCTATTTATGCCAAAATTGTTTTCTTGAATTGGACGCAATTTTCTTATTTTTCGCATTAAAGAAATTGCTTTATCTACTTGCTGTCCATAAGTAGATTTATCGGTTACCGCTACTGCAATACTATAATTTGCTTGAGCTGAAGGAAAAAAATTACGAGCCAAATTTAAAGGTATAAAAACTTGATCGTTTCGACTACCACCAAAAGTAGATTGCTTAGGTTTTAACCATCCAGCTACTTTAAAACGATTTCCACTAATAATAATTTCTTTATTGATTGGATTGGTATCCGGAAACAAATCCACTTTTAAATCTTCTCCAATTATAGCAAGATGCCTATTGTTTAATATATCTTTTTGCGTAAAAGATTTTCCTTCCTTCATTTCGTTGGCATTAACCTGCATATAATTTTCATCTACGCCAAAAATTTTAAATTTAGGATCTGTTTTTTTTGAATCGCTTTTAATTTCAACATCATTTGCCGCAAACATCGAGATGGAAACAATTGCATTTTCTTCGTGATAACGCTTTTTAAAATCTATAGCATCGCGATAAACTATTCTTGGATTTATAACTTTATGTCGTCCACGTGGTCCTTTTTGAATAAATTGATTTTCGTATCGTTTAAAGGTAAATTTATTTGACCCCATACTTTGCAAACTTGACGAAAAACTGTTGTCCAAGCCTCTTACAACCGTAAGCGTACCTACCAATGCCATAATACCAAAAGCAATAATAAGCAATGTAATGGCTGCACGCACTTTTTGAGATTTAATAGATTCAAAAGCTATAATAATATTATCATATATGATTTTCCACATAATTCATCCAATTTTAAAATTAATAATATCATCTGCAATATAAAAACAGATTTTTATACAATTATAAACATCAAAAACATTTTATAAATATTTCTATAATAAAATACGACTAAAAACGTTTATTATTACAAATATATTTAATAATTTTACACAAATTATAAAAAACAAAGGAACCATGAAAAGAATCATCATTTTAGGATTTGTAATTAGCTTATTATTAAGCTCTTGTGTCAGCAAGAAAAAATACAATATGTTAAAAGAAGGAAAGGCAGAAACCGAACAGTATTTAAGAGAATACAAAGATAAATTCTATAAGTGCACTACAGATAAAGAAAAATTACAAACTAGACTTGAAGCACTTAACGACAACAATAATACATTACAAGATGCACTGGACAAATGTGTCAATCTAAACCAACAAGGCAATGTAAATATCAGTAAATTGTTAGATGAAATCAATAAATCTAACAAATACATCCGAATGTTAATTGTAGAAAACAACAAAAAAGACTCCTTAAACAAAGTTTTGAGCTCACGAATTACGCGATCACTTAATGATGTTGACACCAAAGATTTGGATGTAAAAGTAAAAAAAGGTGTGGTATTTATCTCTTTGTCTGACAAAATGATGTTTAAATCGGGTAAAACACAAATCAGTAAAAAAGCCGACAGTGTATTGTTAAAGTTAGCTCGTATCATTAATGACTATAAAGATTATGAAGTATTAATCGAAGGACATACCGACAATGTACCTATCCATAATTCTTGTATAAAAGATAATTGGGATTTAAGTGCTTTAAGAGCAACTTCCATCGCACGCAAACTACAAGACGACTTTGGTGTAGATCCTGCCAGATTAACTGCAGGCGGACATGGCGAATGGATTCCTAAAGTATCTAATGATACAGCAGAAAACAGGGAAATTAACCGTCGAACTGAGATTATTTTGTTACCCAATCTTAAACAATTTAACCAATTAATGGAAAAAGGAGACCAATAGTTTTTAAATTCATAAAACATTATTAAAACTAAATCTGAAAAATAAATTTTTCAGATTTAGTTTTTTTTATGCTATTATGCTTAAATTGCCGACATTATATAAAATTTGTATCTAAATTATCCTTTAAAGAATGAATAGTTTTAAAAAACATATTGAGAAATTATCTGTTTTAAATCCTAAAGATTGGGAGATTGTTTCAAAATATCTTGAAAAAAGGGTATTTTCAAAGAAAAACAAATTATTGAGTATTGGTCAAATTGAAAAATACATCTCATTTATAGACACTGGAGTCGTGCGACTCTTAATACCTAATGAAGATGAAAATAAAGAAATTACCATAGGTTTTAGTTTTCAAAACGAATTTATCAGTGCATACGATTCTTTTGTATCACAAACAAAATCATACTACGAAGTTGAGGCCTTAACAAATGTAAGCGTATGGAGCATATCTTACAAAAACTTAGAAGAAATATATAAATCGACTCACATTGGAAATATCATTGGCAGAAAATCTTTTGAAAGATTACTCCTTATTAAATCTAAAAGAGAAGCATCATTCTTAAATGAAAATGCAGAACAACGATATCTAAATCTTTTTAGCGAACGACCTGAATTGTTTAAAACAATCCCCTTAAAATATATTGCCTCCTATATAGGTATTACCCCTCAAGCGCTAAGCCGCATCAGAAGAAGAATTTCTTAACCCAAGTTCATTGCCTCTAAAATATTTTTGTGTAATCTTCGCAACATAAATAAACGATTTAAATGGCGCAACCAGACAAAATAACGATTTACACAAAAAAAGAAGAAAAAATCAATGTTATTTCGCATCTTTTTGGATTAATATTAAGCATTTTTGCACTTCCAATTCTTGTGTATAAAGCCTCCCAACATCAAGATAGTTTATACTTAATAAGTAGCGTAATTTATGGATTGGGTTTAATCACATTATACGCTGCATCTACTTTATACCACAATGAAAAAAACATAAAACGTAGGGCTAAATTAAACATCTTTGATCACGCTTCAATATTTGTATTAATTGCCGCAACATACACTCCTTTTTTATGCATCACTTTACATGGATTTATTGGTTGGTTACTATTTATTATTGTATGGAGTATCGCAATTATTGGCATTGTACTAAAATTGTTTTTTACCGGAAAATATGAATACCTTTCCACCACAATGTATGTAATTATGGGATGGATTATTGTAGGAGCCATTAAACCATTGATTGAGAACCTTTCCACAAACGGAATATTTTGGTTGGTTGCCGGTGGTATATTTTACACAGTTGGTGCTTTTATTTTTAGTTTAAAAAAAATAAAAATGAACCATGCTATTTTTCATTTTTTTGTTTTACTTGGCAGTATTTCTCACTTTATTGCCATCTACTTCTATGTATTATAAAACAAAATCAGACAAACATTTTTAATAAAAATCTTAAAATAAACCGATGAAAAACTATTTTGAAAAAGAATTTGAATTAAGGTTCTTTGAAATGAACCATGCTGCTTTAGCAACACCTACCAGCATGTTAATGCTTCTAGAAGAAACCGCCGCTGACCACTGTCAATCAATCAATTACGGTTTATATGATCTCATCAAACAAAATGTAGGATGGGTTTTGGTTTCAGGCAGATTGGAAATGTATGAATATCCTGCATATAAAGAAAAAATTATTATAAGAACTTGGTTATCAAGCTACTCAAGCATCAGAGGCATCAGAGAAAATATTATATATAATTCAAAAAGAAAAATTATTGGAAAAGCAAAAGGCTTGTGGTTATTTTTTGATATTAAAAAAAGAAAACCGATAAGAATTTTTGAAGAAATTATGAACAAATGGTCATTTTGTAAAACCCAGTCTATCGCACAAAACATAAACACAAAAATTTCACCTACAAAAAATGCAGATTTTACCAAAGAATTCTATGTAAATAGATTTGATACGGATATGAATAAACATGTCAGTAATATCAAATACCTTCATTGGTTGATGGAATCCTTACCCGAAAAAATTACCCTAAATAATCATATGACATCAATTGATGGACGATTTACGGCAGAAGCACATATAGGGAACACAATTATTTCACAAACAGAAATAGACAAAGAAGACCCGTATAAACTAATTCACAGCATCAAAATAAAAGACACCCAACAAATTTGCGCCATCGCCAACACAACCTGGTATAATAAACTATATTTTTAACGACAAGCCAATTCGTTTACGCATAACATCTACTTCTAAAACTTTTACCTGTACTTGTTGTTGCAGTTTAACAATTTCATTGGGATCAGAAACAAATTTGTCTGCCATATTAGAAATATGAACCAAACCACTCTCCTTGATACCAATGTCAATAAAACAACCAAAATTGGTAACATTGTTAACAATACCCGGATAAATATGACCCACTTCTATATCATTAATGTCTTTTAAATCTACATCAAATTCAAAACTTTTTGCGCTCGCTCTTATATCGGTATCCGGTTTTAACAATGCCTTTACAATATCTTTTAAAGTAAGCATACCTACCTTATTATTGACAAAATCAACTAAAACTATCTTTGATATCAAATCCTTATTTCCCATTAAATCTGCAACTTTAACTTGTAATTGTTTTGACATTTGTTGCACAATTTTATAAGACTCCGGGTGCACGGCACTATTATCCAACGGATTCATTGCATTTTTTATTCTTAAAAATCCTGCACTTTGCTCAAAAACTTTATCACCGAGTCGTTTTACTTTTTTTAAATCTTGTCTTGATTGAAAAACACCATTTTCTTTGCGGTATTCAAAAATATTTTCTGCTAATTTATCACCAATTCCAGATACATATCTCAATAAATATTTACTAGCTGTATTTAAGTTTACACCAATTTGGTTAACGGTGCTAATCACCACTGTATCTAACCCATCTTTTAGCAATTGTTGATCTACATCGTGTTGGTACTGACCCACTCCTATAGATTTTGGATCTATTTTTACCAACTCTGCCAATGGATCTTGCAAACGTCTCCCAATAGAAACGGCACCTCTTACGGTTACATCTTTATCAGGAAATTCCTCCCTAGCTACTACCGAAGCAGAATACACCGAAGCACCTGCTTCACTTACTGTAAACACTTCAATTTTGGTCGAAAATGATATTTTTTTTACCAATTGCGCTGTTTCTCGAGCCGCTGTTCCATTACCTATGGCTATTGCCTCAACCCCATAAGTATCTGCTAAATATTGAATGCGTTTTTTTGCTATAATAAATTCATTTTGAGGCGGATGCGGAAAAATATTTTCATAATGCAACAAATCTCCTTGTGCATTTAGACAAACAACTTTGCAACCAGATCTAAAACCCGGATCAATAGCCAAAACATTTTTCTCACCCAAAGGTGGCGCTAACAAAAGCTGACGTAAATTTTCTGAGAACACAGCAATAGCAGTTTTATCCGCTTTCAACTTATATTTATGTAATGTTTCCGTAGCAATAGAAGGATGTAACAATCTTTTGAAAGCGTCAGCAATAGCTATTTGTATTTGATAAGCTGACGCATTGGCAGATTTGACAAATTTATCGGCTAATTTATCTAAAACCATCTCGTTATCTACAGATAATTTTAAACGAATAAAACCTTCATTTTCAGCACGCATCATAGCCAATAATCTATGAGAAGGGCAGGAACGAATCGATTCATTCCAATCGAAGTAATCTAAATATTTCTGTGCTTTTTCATCGGTCTCTTTTGATTTTACAACTTTTGTTTGTACCACAGCCGACTGGTTAAAAACACGACGCAAATAATTTCTAACCCAAACATTTTCGTTAACCCATTCAGCAATTATGTGTCTAGCACCTTCTAATACCTTATCGACATCTGATACTTGATTATTTACAAAACGAAGCGCTGCACTATCTAAATCGCGAGAATTTTGCAACATAATCAGTTTTGCCAAGGGTTCTAAACCATTTATTCTAGCTGTTTCTGCTTTGGTTTTTCTTTTCTTTTTAAAAGGTAAATATATATCTTCCAAAACCATTGCATCATACGTGTCAAGAATTTTGTTTTTTAACACATCGGTCAAAACTTCTTGTTTTTCCAAAGCTTTTAAAATACTTTGCTTTCGTTTTTCTAAAGTGTCGTAATAATTTTGTTGCTTTTGAATTTCTAATATTTCTATTTCATCCAAATTCTGCGTCAACTCCTTGCGGTAACGGGCAATAAAAGGCACTGTACAATCATCCTTTAACAACTGAACAGTATGTTTAACCTGCGTTATTGAAATATTTAACTCTTTGCTTATCAGTTCATTAATATTCATTTGCTTTCTGAATTTTTTCTTTAATAAATATTCCTTCATCCAATATTATAATAATATTTGAAACAAAATTCATTGGATTAATTTAATTGAATGCAATAATACAAAGGAAGTATTAATTTTACAAACCAAGACCATTGCAAGACGATAAAGAAAAATAAATAAAAGCAACTCTTTACCCAACTTCTTTATTATCAAAAAATCTAATACCGCAGTCCCGATGGTTATCGGGACTGCGGTATTAAATTTTTCTTTAGCCTCAAATTTGAACAAATAATTACCTTTTGCAAGGATCTTAAACTAAGAGAAAACTGAAATCTAATCATAAATACGGTTATTAATCCTATAAATAAGAAAGACCGCTGCAATCATACAGCGGTCCTTCCCTTAACCAAAATAACTCAACTATGAAAAAAAATTCCACGTTTTATATTTATCAAATACCATACCACAAAAACCACCATTACCTTCATTTTTGTTAAATCATTGTTAATTTACTGGAAACTAAATATTTCTGCATCTCTTGCCATCAATATAAATAATGAAAACCTTGGTATAACCAAAATTAAAATCAAAAAAAAATTAAAATAAAGAAGTGCGTATCAATAAGTTATAAAAAAATATTTTAATATCAAAAAAACACTTAGTACAAAAGGCAAATTCTACACTCTATATATAAAAAGGCACTCATTTCTTTGGACAATTCTAAACCAAAGAATTTGAGTTTGCCAACTATTTATTGGTATTAATGAAAAAATCTGACAAAACTGACATATTTGTTCAACAAAAATACATTGAATTGCTTGAAGCTTCTAATGTAGATTTGCATACAAAAGCGCATAGATTTAGCAAAAAAAATCTTTTGCTTTTCTTTGTTGCATTTGTTTTATTTAGCTTCAGTCTTGGTTTTGTGCTATTACCAAAAATGACGACCAAATCTATTTTTGCAGGACATTTAAATGAAGTGAATTTTGACGCAAACAAATTACTCATCAAAGATTTGTCAGGTAAATATTACCACATAACCGACAGCACACAGCTCAAGTATATTGCTAATAATGACTTATTTATCGAAATTAAAACAGATGAAATCCATTTTTCATCTATTCAAAAAGAATCTAAATTCAAAGGCATTTATCAAATTTATGTCCCAAAACACAAACAATATCATTTATTTTTAAACGACGGTTCACAAATCCAAATCAATGAGCAAAGTCAAATTGATTTTACTTTGCACAGAAATCACACACCAGTCAATGTCGATTTAAACGGCGAAGCTTACTTTAAAATAGCACATAATCCGTCACATCCCTTCAACATTCAAGCAGGCGATATGAAAGTGCAAGTTTTTGGAACCGAATTTAACATCAACAATTACAAAAACAACAATTTTACACAAGTAGCTCTTGTCAATGGTTCTGTTAAAATAAAAACACCACATCAACAACAATTTTTAGTTCCAGGACAAGAAGCCACTATTAACAAAAAGCACCATCAATTACTAATAAATGATGCTGATATGGCACAAATTCTTGATTGGACAACAGATAAATCTTATTTTAACGAAGAAAAACTTTCTTCCATTTGCAAAAAAGTTGAAGCTTGGTATCAAGTACATTTTATTATACCCAACAAAAAAATACAGAATATTAAATTTTCAGGATATTTAAACAAACAAGAAGGTTTGTTACATTTTTTGCAAATGCTGAACTATACTGAAAATATTTCATACAAGATAAACAATAATAATATAACTTTAAACAAAATTTAACTATGAGTATTTATTCAAAATATTGGATTCCTACAAAAAAAATCTTGCCAATTTTATTATCGGCACTATTTTTATTTACGGCGTTATCAGTAACGGCACATCCCATTTTACAAAAAGAAGTGGGTGCAAATCAAACAAGCTTAAGCATATCCAATGACATGACCATCAAGGACTTGTTCAAACTAATCAGCAAAAAAACAAGCTACAAATTCTTTTACAACGCAGATCTTAAAGACCTCAACAAAAAAGTATTTGTTAATGTAACGAATAAGGAGGTTCCTGATATTTTACGATTGGTTTTAAAACAAACTTCACTAGAATTTAACATTCAAGATTCTAAAATCCTAATCAGAGAAAAAAAACATCAAAACGCCAAAAAATCAGTTACCACCCAACAAAATAGTATTCAAAAAATTATTACCGGACTTGTAACAGACGAAACAGAAATGCCATTACCCGGTGTAACCGTTATTGTTAAAAATACAAAAAAAGGAACAACAACTGATTTTGACGGCAAATACAATATTGAAGCACAACCTGAAGACCACATGGTTTTTTCATATATGGGCTATAAAGATCAAACGATAAAAGTTGGAGACAAAAACAAAATCAATATTAAAATGCTCCCTTCAGCCAATGTATTAGACGAAGTCATTATTGCCGGTGTTGCCAGTGGTACTTCCAAAAAGAAAATGTCGGTATCGGTAAGCAAGGTTAAATCAAGTCAAATCACTTTGGCAGCGCCTACCTCAGTAGCAACAGCACTCTCCGGAAAAGTTGCCGGTGCCAGTATCAATTCCTTTAGCGGATCACCCGGATCGGGACCGCAAATAATATTGCGTGGTGCTACCCAACTAAATGGTAGCCAAGCTCCTATGATATTATTAGACGGCGTTATTATGGGCGGTTCTTTAGCAGATATCAATGCAGATGACATTGAATCAATCGAAATTGTAAAAGGAGCAGCTGCCTCTTCATTGTATGGTTCTAAAGCAGGAAACGGTGTCATTGTAATCACTTCTAAAAGGGGAAAAAAACTCAAAAAAAATCAAACAGTTATAAGCCTAAGAAATAAAGTAGGTGTACAACAAGTAGGAAAATATTTAGACTTATCGCAATCTCATCCTTACGAATTGGCACTGGATTGGTTAAGTACCGATAAATACACCAAATACAATTTTGTAAATTACCCTACTGACTACGACGGTGGTTGGAATCCAAATGTAAACGGTGTCCGATTGATGAAATCCGATCATTATATGGACTTACCTTACAGGGTAAACCACGATTTTCAAAAAGAATTATTTACCGATGGATTATCTTATACAAACTATGCCTCCATTAGCAATCGCGGTGAAAAAACCAATATGTTTCTCTCTTTTGAGAACTATAGAAACCAAGGTGTTGTAATAGAAACTGGCGGATACAACAGACAAAGTGTTAGAGTCAATATAGACCATCAATTGAGCAAAAGCATTAAAATTTATGCTAGTAACAATTTCATCAAAACTGCCAATGATTTTATGGGTGGTGGTACCGGAGCATTTTTTAATGCATTGATGATGGAACCCGATGCCAATATCTACAAAAGTAATCCTAATGGACAAAAATACTACTACTATCCAAGTCAATGGACACAAATAGTACACAATCCGCTTTATGATCTATGGCGCAAAGAAAGTCATTCTAACAAATTGCGATATTTAGGTAGTTACAAAGCCAAATGGAAAATAAACAAATGGTTACGATTTGAAAACGCCTATGCTATAGAAGTGCAGAATTACAACAGCGATTCTTATACACCTTTTGGCACTTTTAACGGATTAGACCAAAGCACCAATACTTTTACAACAAGCGGCGGAAGCTTAAATAAATACACACAAAACACTTTAAATCAAACATTTAGAAGTACCCTGAATTTTAAACACAAATGGGACAAACTAAATTTTAATGGCAAATTAAGTTATCTGTACGAAAATTCAGCTATCAAATCATTTTCTACTTCCGGCACCGATTTTCTGCTCCCCGATTTACCTTCTCTAAACTATTTAAGCACCGATATACAAAACTATGATTCCGATACACAAATTATGGCAAAAAACTATTTTGCTATTGCTTCTTTTGTCTATGACAATCGCTATATTTTAGATGCTTTATACAGACGAGATGGTTCCTCCTTATTTGGTGAAAATCAAAGATGGCAAAACTACTACAGATTTTCTGGCGCTTACCGTATCTCAGAAGCTGTTAAAATACCCAAAGTACAAGAGTTAAAAATACGAATGGCTTATGGTAAAGCTGGACAACGTCCGGGTTTTGATTGGCAATACGAAACTTTTTATAACAACAATGGTGTATTTACCAAAAACACCTTAGGAAATAAAGACCTGAAACCTTCAAAATCTACTGAAATTGAAATTGGTTTGGATGCCGCTTTCTTAAAAAGATTTAATCTAGAAGCTACGTATTCAGAAACTACTACCACCGATCAATTTGTAAAAAAACCTTTGGCACCCATGTTTGGCGGATTTAAATATCAATGGATAAATGATGGTACCTTAATTTCTAAAACTTTTGAAGCCACCCTGCAAAGTAAAATAGTTAATAACAAAACTATCAAGTGGAATGCCGGAATATCATTTGACAAAACCACCTCAAAAATCACCGAATTAGGTATCCCTGGATATAGTATTGGACCACGTTCTGCATTTAGATTTGATGCCGGAGAAGTTTATGGCAATATGTACGGATGGGATTTTGTACAAACACTTGACCAAATGCAAACCCAACTCCCTACCGGCGAAAGCATTGACGATTACTCAATCAACAGCGATGGACTGGTTGTGAAAACAGCCGATATCGGTACCGTGAACGAAAAAGCATTTCATGTGTTAGACGAAGATGGCAACAATAAAATCGTGCAGATTGGAAATGTAAATCCAGATTTTAGACTATCGTTAAACTCAACCTTACATTATAAAAATTTTAGTTTTTATATGCTCTGGAAATGGAAACAAGGCGGCGATATTTACAACGCCACCGCACAATACTTAGTTAGAGATTTACGCCATCCTATGATGGATCAAATCCATACCAAACCCGAAAACAAAAAAACGGTAGATTACTACCAAAGTCTCTATGATGCCGATGCTGTTAACGGTTATTGGGTAGAAGACGGCACTTATGCCAAATTAGGCGAAGCATCGATTTACTACAATCTTAAATTTAAAAAAGATTCTAAAATCAATAAATATTTGTCTGCTATGAAAGTAGGCTTAACAGGAAACAATTTGTTGACATTTACCAACTACTCCGGCTATGACCCTGAAGCAGGATATAGCGGATTTACCTTTGACAACTATGGATATCCCAATTTTAGAAGGTATTCTTTATCATTAGAATTAAAATTTTAAAACAACAAACAGATGAATAATTTATATAAATATTTCTTATTAATTTTATTGGTCGTAAGCATTAATGCTTGCACAAAATTAGAAGTAAAAAACATCAATAATCCGGATACCGAACACGTGGTTTCTTCACCAGAAGGACTTAAAGCACTAGCTGGCGGTTTGTTTAACCAATGGTTTCAAACAGAACAACACAACTTAAATTCGCCCGGACCTTCTATGTGGGTTATGGCAGATTGGGGTACCGTTACTTTTGCCAACTACAGTTGTGTAGATTTATCGGCAGAACCTAGAATTTTCTTAAATAACACACCCTCTTATAGATATCATGGAAATATCAGGAATTATTGGCGTAATATGTACGGAATTATCACTTCGGCAAACGATGTATTAAAAGGCATCAACAACGGCATACAAATCGGCACCAACGGTGAAGATACAGAAATGGTCAAAGGAATGGCATATTTTGCACAAGGACTTGGAAATGGTTATATCGGATTGGTTTTTGACAAAGGATATCCATCCGACGAAAATACCGACTACGAAACACTTCAAGCCTCCCCTTACACCCAATCTATCGATATGGCTATTACACAATTGGAAAAAGCCATCAACGTGTTTGACAACAATACATTTACCCTACCTACAGAATGGATGACCCACCCCTACACCAATCAAGATTTATCAAAAATTGCCCATTCTTTTATTGCCCGTTTAATGGTTTATGCAGCAAGAAATACCGACCAAACAGATGCCGTTGATTGGGGAATAGTGTTGACACATACACAAGCAGGTATCACTGATGATTTTGCTATTGAAGGTGATGGAAACGGAAGCAATAGAAAATGGATGTCTTGGCTTAAATTTTATATGGCAAGATCATCTTGGGGAAAAGTAGATATGCGCGTGGTGCACATGCTCGATTCCAACCAACCTGCCAATTGGCCGGATGCCGGATTAGCAGCATTACCCAATAATGGCATTATTGTATCCAACGATGCCAGAGTTGCAACAGATTTTCAATACGACTCTGCCAACAACCGTCCTGAACGCGGTATGTACAGATGGTCAACTTATAGATATGCCAGATATGATAGTTACTTCCAAGCAAATTTTTCTGCACCTGTCATTTTAATGCGAAAATGCGAAAACGACTTATTAAAAGCAGAAGCTTTGGTACATCTAAATAGATTTCCCGAAGCTGCAACCATCGTAAATAATGGCACCAGAAATATTAGAGGGAATTTACCCGACGTTTCAAACAACGGGATTGTGGTTATGAACGCCATCGTCTATGAAAGAACAATTGAATTACCTTTGACCGGTATGGGAATTGAATATTTTGATATGAGAAGATTTGGAAAATTACAAGACGGTTCCCTACTTCATTTTCCCATTCCAGCACAACAATTAGAAGTTATGGATTTACCATTTTATACTTTTGGAGGTATTGATCCTCAATATGGTGTTCCTAACGAAGATGTATCGATCAATGGATGGTATTCTGCTAATTAAAAAAATTAAAATCATAAAAAGATGAAAAAACTATTATTCTCAATCTTAACCATTAACCTGGTGCTTTTGACCCATTCTTGCAAAAAGAAAAATTTAACTGAATATCCCGGAAGCCTCATCGTTCACGGATTGGTATCCTTAAATATGCCCGGCTCAGACATCAATGACCCCGACTTACGCATATACGCATTTAGTGGAAGTCATCAAGATGACTTGAGTTCTCTTCCCGAAGGCGATTGGACATACGAACTTTGGATTAAAGTAGATCCAGATGCAATTATTGGAAATAGAGATGCTCGTAGCGGTGTTTACGCAGGGGGCGCTTGCATAGGAGATAGACGTCATAATTTTGAACTTTACCTCATCAATGATGACGATGGAGATTATGCCATAAAATATGGAAAATTACAAGCTGGCGACGACTTACAAGCAGCATCAATGCAATCTGATGGCGCTACCGAAAATCTACATTTTGACGAATGGGTACACGTTGCCATATCAAGATCTTCTAGCGATGGAATAGCAAAATTTTATATCAATGGAAAATTAATAGACAGTAGTACCGACCCCGTTTGGATGCAAGCTCAAAGCGACACTTGGCTCGGATTTAATTATATGTATAGAGGTTCAAATATGGATTTCTTTAAAGGTTCTATGGACAACATTCGCTTATCAACTGTCGATCGTTATCCAAATGAGTTCACCCCAGACAGAGAAACACCTCTTATCGTAGATACAAATACCTTGCTACAATTAAATCTAGATGAAAATGTAACAGAGTTTTCACCACAAAACAATTTTGTTAAGCTAAAAGTGCTGGGTACTTATGATTATTATGTAAAATCTTCTAAATCAAATATTTGGGAACACGAACCAGACACTTATTTACCTTTGGGAGATTATAAAAACAATTAAAATATTATTAACACATTCGATGCGATTATAAAATTTATATTGCCCGCACTAAAATTAAAGATCATGAAAAAAATAAGCTTACCACTTTTCGTTCTAACGCTGATACTTGTTGGTTTTCAAACCAGCACGGCGCAAATCAATCAAAAGGATATTGCTAATTTTGCAAGAAATTTTTATTTTGATAATTTTGATGTTGCTAAAAAACCCATCAATATTATTGACCTTAATAATACAAAACAACAAAATTTTGCTATAAACTTTGAAGAAGGTGGCTATGTTTTAATCCATAAAAATCAAAATGGATATATCGTAGATGCTGTTATCACAGAAGGAAAGTTTGATATACAAAACAATCATTTTATCAATCAACCACAATTGGCAAAACTTGAAAACATCAGCCATTTACACTGGCAAACACCTCGCGCTCACAGTCAAAACCGTTCTGTTCAAAACGACATTGGTAATTTTGTTACTTGCGAATGGGGTAGTGTAAATTGTATAGATGATCAAAATAATATTGTAGATGTAAGCAATTATTACACCCCATCAAATTGCTCTGCCGGTTGTGTCGCAATTTCTACTTCACAAATACTAGATTATTTCAATTGGCCTATAATAGGTGTTGGCAATAATGTTTACAATGACAATTACAATGGCTCATTGGTCAGACATGGTGCATTTTTTGACAAAGAACCCTATGACTGGGCAAATATGTTGGATAGATACATGTATGTAAATTCCACAGATACCCAACGTAGTGCCGTCGGTAAGTTAGTCTATGACGTTGCTGTAGCTGTTGAAATGGATTTTGAGCCAGATGGTTCAAGCAGCAATGTTAATAATGTACCTTTTATACTAGCAAACTATTTTAGATATACCGGACACTACGAAAATGCCTCTTCCTCAGGATTTTGGAGCGATATGTACCAAAGTATGCAAAATAGAATTCCAGTACCACTGGCTATTGAAAAAACCAATCACGAAGGACATGCCGTAATCGCTACCGGATATAAATATATGAATGGTGCACCTTATTATTATATTAATTGGGGATGGTACAATACCGGATCTGAACATAATGGATGGTACAATATTCAAGGTTGGGATAGTTCCAGACCAGGCTATAACACCATTTTGGGTGGTATATTGGATATGATTCCCGAGCCACAAATTACCAATATCAGTCCCAGCGGAACGGGTAATGATTTTAGTATTCATTGGGACATTGCCCGTAATACAAATTACGAAGAATACACTTTGGAAAGAAAAATTGATAATGGTTCATGGCAAACAGTTGCTACCGGTATCACTGGACAAGATTATCAATATGACAACCCTACTGGGCAAGTCTATCAATTTAGAGTTAAAGGAAAAATAAATGGTGGTTATTATCTTAACTCGTGGTCAGAAATCGTAGTTTACACACCACAAGGCGGCTACAATGGATATGGCGAGTTTAATGGAAGTCAAAACTGCTACGCCAGACAAACACCCAATTATGATTTAATATTTAACCACGATTATACTTTTGAAACATGGATCAGACTTCATAGTGGCAACCAAAATGGTGATGTCATATTAGACCAAGAATACCTTTATGCATTTGAAATTGAAGATGTTACAAGTATTGATTATTCCGTTGTTTTTGAATCACCTGCCAGTCAGGATGCTTTACATTCTAACCAAAGTGGTGCAAAATTACAAATAGGACAATGGCATCATATTGCTGTTTCAACCATTGGAAATACTACTAGATTATTTGTAGATGGCGTAGAAAGAGATAGCAACCCCAACAACCATTTTCATTTAAACAGTTCAAATGTAGCCCTAAATATTGGCCAACGATATCACAGTGGATATTCAGGATTTATAAAAGCAGATTTTGATCAGATGCGATTGTCAAATTCTGGACGTTACAACGCGAATTTTTCACCTGAACAAAATATTGATTTTGTAGTAGATCAAGATACCAAAGCATATTTCAAGTTTCAAAACGTACACCGCAACCGTTTAAAAGATGAAGCCTTTCACGTAAGTGTCATCGCAAGCAATACAAGTGGAAATGTGCAGTGGAATTTTGATTATGACCCAAATGGTTCCTCTGCTATCAATGAAGCATTATTTAGTAAAAATTTAAGTGTTTATCCAAATCCTACTACTGATTTTATTAACATTCACAATACAAGTCCGGAGATAAATCTCAAAAAGATTAACTTTGAAATTTATAATTTAAACGGAAAACAAATTCCTGTAAAAATCAAGCATAACAACAATGACATACAAATTGATATGCGTACACTCCCTACCGGCAGTTATATTTTAATAGCCAAGGGAAATCATTTTAAAGCAAATACCCAAATTTTAAAAAAATAAATATTAATCCTTAAAAATTAAAGACCATGAAAAGAAAATTACTATTATTAAGTTTTGTATTGCTTATCCAAAGCATTGCATTTGCGCAAGATTATACATTATTGTATGACGGTGTTGATAGTCGCACAAATTACCCTACGGACACCAATTTAGACATGATGAATGGTGCAACAGATTACACCATTGAAGCTTGGTTCTATCCCACCGATGCCGATATTCACAACCGTGTAATCCTAAAAAGATGGTATCAATTTGCCATAACCATGTATCAAAATACCAACAAACGTGTTTACTTTACACAATACAGCGATAATGGAGTAACTAAAACTTATGTAAACTCATTGTACAATGTTGTAAACCTTAACCAATGGAATCATGTGGCTATCATTAACAACGCTACAGATGACACCATAAAAATTTATGTAAATGGTGTAGATGTAACTGCTGATTCGTCAGGTACTGCTACTACACACACCGCTATACCCCTAGAAGCTGCTCCTGGAAATGCTGCTAATTTTTATGTAGGATATGGTGGTTCTGGAACTGTTCCTTTTGCCTATATTGATAAAGTAAGGGTTAAAAAAACGGCTGAAGATATTGCAAATCTAAATGCAACAAATGTTTCTGCCACTCCTTATACAACAGATGCAGATACTGCAATCTTATTTAATTTTGATGAAGGAAGTGGCACAAGTACGGCAAATGAAGCAACCGGAACTATGGCGACACTTGAATGTAGAGGTGGTTGTGCTGAAATTCCTGTTTGGGACGTGGTCGCCAATGTTATGGCTACCAATCAAACGCCAAATATTGACTTTAGCGTTTACCCTAACCCTGTTACAGCTAATCATTTTTCTGTAAAAGCACAAAACGATGAAAGTATTCAAGCAATTGAACTCACAGATATATTAGGAAAAATAGTAAAAGTAGAAAAATACACTACAAATCCTACCAATGTGAGCATCAGTACTGAAGGTCTTTCACAAGGCATTTATCTGATTAAAACAACTACCAATAAAGGTATCGGCACACAAAAATTATTAATCAAATAATTACAATAAGCATACTTAATAAGAAGCGGCTGCCCTTTTGGGCAGCCGCTTATATTTTATAAAAACCAATCAAAATATTTGCTCATCCACAAAACTAAAATAGGATTGTTTGGCAACAATAATATGGTCTAATAAATTTATATTTAACAAAGAAGCTGCTTCCTTAATTTTAGTCGTCAAGTTTTTATCGCTTTGACTGGGTTGCAAATTCCCAGAAGGGTGATTATGCGCGATGATAAAAGCAGTCGCTTCTTTTTCCAAAAGCCTTTTCATCAAAAGACGTATATCGACAATAGAAGCATCTAATCCGCCTGAACTAATTTTTTCATGACCTATAACCGTATTCTTTTTGAGGTAAATCACCCAAAATTCTTCTTTATTTTTATCGGATAAAATAGGTGATAAAATATCAAAAGCAGTAGCTGATGAAGTGATTTTCTTTTTGTCAAGCGCTTTTGAAACATTACGCCTTCTGCCTATTTCTAATGCCGCTACAATAGATATTGCCTTGGCTTCTCCAATTCCTTTAAACAACATCAAATCTTGAATAGAATGCTTGCCCAATTCATCCAAATTATTTTGAGCAGCATTTAAAATTCGTTTGGATAAATCAACCGCACTTTCATCTCTATTCCCCGAACCAATAAGAATGGCAATCAACTCTGCATCAGACAAAGAAGCAACACCTTTGTTAAGGAGTTTTTCTCTGGGTCGATCATCAGAAGCCCATTCATTAATAGGTATTTTGGACATTATGACAAGGTTTTTAGTTTTTCTAAATCCAATCCACCGTAATTACCCGAACTCATCAACAATAAAACACTATCTTTTAATGATTTATTATATAAATATTCATGTAAATCTTCCGGCTCGGTAAATACCCGCAAATCATCTCTGTTAAAAGCTTTGACAATCCATTCTTTTGGTATGGGAGACATTCTTTTAATAGCCATCGCTTTGGGTGAATAAAAAACAATTGCTTCATCTACCGAATTTAGTTTATCCTTGTATTGTGGCAAAAAATCTTTGTTAAGACTACTATAAGTGTGCAATTCTAATACGGCTATTACCTTATTATTTGGATAAGCATTTCTAACGGCTGTAACACTGGCAGCAACTTTTGAAGGTGCATGAGCAAAATCTTTAAAGATAATCCTTCCATCTTGATCAAAAATCTTTTCTAATCTTTTATCTGCTCCTTTAAAACTTTGAATAACCCGGTAAAAATCAGCATCAGAGATATTAAATGTTTGACAAACTTTTCTCGCTGCTTCAATGTTTTGCATATTGTGTTTTCCCAAAACTTGCAAAGGAATATTCCCTTGAGCCGTCTTTAAAAAATAAGTGGAATCTTCCACTATAAATTCAGGTGTTTTATAAGGAATTTTATCAATATTTCCTCTAAATGCCTCGGCATAATTATTTAAAATATGATCTTCGGCGTTATAAATAAGCTTTCCACCTGCTTCAATCGTTTCGATATATTCGGCAAATAAGTGGTTGTAATCTTCTTCAATTGGAAATTTATTGATATGATCCCAAGCAATACCGCTAATCACTGTTGTATGCGGGTGGTACCAAAAAATCTTTGGTCTAGCATCTATGGGCGAAGATAAATATTCATCGCCTTCTAAAATAATGGTGTCCAATGAATCATCTAATTGTACCATCGTTTCAAAACCTTTGAGTTGAGATCCGACCATATAATTCACATCTATTTTTAACTTATCTAACACATGCAAAATCATAGAAGTAATAGTCGTTTTGCCATGTGAACCTGCCACTACTACCCTATGCATATTTTTGCTTTGCTGGTATAAATATTCCGGATAAGAATAAATATTCAGCCCCAATTCTTGCGCTTTTAACAATTCAGGATTGTCGGGTTTGGCATGCATTCCTAAAATTACAGCATCGATTTCTTTATTGATTTTTTTGGGAAACCAACCAAACTGCTCAGGTAGCAAGTCATATTTTTCAAGCCTTGATTTTGATGGATCAAAAATAACGTCATCACTACCGCTCACATTATATCCCTCTTTGTGCAAAGCAATAGCCAAATTGTGCATGGCGGCACCGCCAATGGCTATAAAATGTATATTTTTCATATATTTATTATGCTAATTTATTTTTGACAAAACCAGTAAACTTGAACATAAATACACTTGATTAAATCGTATTATTTTTTAACAAATTTTAAAACAGCTTTGATACCTACATCCGACCAAGTTTTGCTAATACCGTCTTCTCCTTTGTGTAAGTCAAAACAAGTGGTATGCAAAAAATACAATGGTTCTGCTGCATCAAAATCTTTTACCAAATCAATTTTTCCACTCATCGTAATCAATCCTTTTTTGGTATCGACTTTTAATTGCATAGGTATAATTTTTTCGTGATTATTCATATTGATATTAACATCAACAGTCTGATTATCAGGATGTATTTTTTCTACTCTAGCGGCAATAGAATTGGTATCCATCATATGTCCAAATAAATACTCTACCAATTTTTTGTCACGCGATTCTTCATCTGAAAAAATAGAAAAAACATTAATTTTAATACGAGCGCCTTCAATAGTTTTGAGCAAATCTATATTGGGTTTTACGCCTGAAATTGCAAATTTTTGAAAAGTCCCGGAAACCGCAACTTTTTGTGTTGTTTTGTAACCTGTCCAATGCACGCTTGAAGCGTCTTGATCTAATTGCCAATCTAATTGCATGCTAGTAGATTTCTTCATCTCTTTGGTAACATTTGGCTCATTTGACTCTTTTGTTTTAGAAGTTTTATCATTGTTACAAGACAAAAGTAAAAACAAAGAAACTATACTTAAAATGCTTATTTTTTTCATAATGTTTATTATTCTAAATTATTAATAATCGGTTGTAAAATATATAGAAATATTAATTAATATCTAATCGTTTTTTTAATATTTGGATTTTTTCTAAAGCATCCGCTTCTTTTTTCTTTTCCATATCAACAACTTGTTGGGGCGCATTGCTAACAAATCTTTCATTGCCCAATTTTTTTTGCACACCTTTTAAAAAGCCTTCCGTGTATTTTAATTCCTCGCTTAGTTTTTTTAATTCTTCTTCTTCATCGATTAAACCTTCCAAAGGAATAAAATACTCGTTTAGTTTAACGCGAAAAGCACCGGCATTATCCAAGGGAACATCAATTTTTTCAATAACAGAAACATTTCCTATTTTCTTGATAACCGACGCAAATTCAGTTGCTATTTTTTCATTTTCCAAAACAGCTAATTTTATCGATTCTTTTTGAGGAATATTTTTTTCTTTTCTAATTTTACGAATATTTGAAATGACCTCTTGAACTTGATCCATTTGTGCAATATAACTTTCATCAAAAGATTGTAATTTGGGATAGTCTGAAATAATCATAGCCGTTTCAGGTGTTCTTATATTGATATACTGCCAGATTTCTTCGGTAATAAATGGCATAAACGGATGTAAGACTTTTAGATTATTTTCTAGAATTTCAATAATTTCTCGATGGGTTTTCACATCCATTTTTTCACCAAAAGCAGGCTTAAGCATTTCGAGCAACCACGAACTATAATCATCCCAGACAAGCTTATAAATACGCATTAAAGCATTGGAAATACGATATTTAGAAAAATCATCTTCAATACCCGACAGGGTTTCATTAAACTTATTTTGATACCATTTTAATGCTGTTTTTGCATATTCGGGTTGTTGTTTATCAGCATCTGTCTCCCAAGATTTAACCAATCTAAAACCATTCCAAATTTTATTGGCAAAATTACGCCCTTGCATAACCAAATCCATATCAAAAGGCAAATCATTTCCGGCAGGAGAAGTCAACAACATGCCTACACGAACGGCATCAGCACCGTGTTCTTCCATCATTTTAATCGGGTCGGGAGAATTACCAAGAGATTTCGACATTTTTCTACCCAATTTGTCTCGTACAATTCCGGTTAAATATACATTCTCAAAAGGTTTTTTACCGGCATATTCATAACCAGCAATCATCATTCGTGCTACCCAAAAGAAAAGAATTTCGGGAGCTGTAACCAAATCATTTGTCGGATAATAATACTTAAAATCTTTATTTTGTGGATCATTAATGCCATTAAAAACACTCATGGGCCAAAGCCACGAAGAAAACCAAGTATCCAGTGCATCTTCATCTTGTTTAATATCAGACAATTGCAAATTATTATTACCAGATTTTTCTTTTGCCAAAATCAAAGCTTTCTCAATATTTTCAGCTACGACAAAATCATTCTCGCCATCGCCATAAAAATATGCCGGAATTCGATGTCCCCACCATAATTGGCGTGAGATATTCCAGTCGCGCACATTGTCCATCCAATGAAAATATGTGTTTTCAAACTTTTTAGGAATCAACTTTACATCTTCATTCTTAATCGCATCAATAGCTGGTTGTGCCAGTTCTTTCATTTTTAAAAACCATTGTCGTGACAAACGGGGTTCAATAACCGCATTTGTACGTTCGGAACGTCCTACGCGATGCTTATATTTTTCTATTTTATCCAAAAAGCCATTTTCTTTGAGCTCTTCTACAATTTCTTTTTTGACAATATCGCGATCTTTACCTTGGTAATGTAATCCATTTGAATTTAAAGTAGCATCTTCATTAAAAATATCGATAATTTCTAAATGATGACGCGCACCTATTTCTTTATCATTGGGATCATGAGCAGGTGTAATTTTTAGAGCACCTGTACCAAATTCCGGATCGACATAATCGTCTGCAATAATAGGTATTTCTCTATTGGCAATAGGCACCAAAGCTTTTTTACCGATAAAAGGCGCATATTTTTTATTTTCAGGACTAACCGCAATAGCAGTATCACCCAAAATAGTTTCGGGTCTTGTTGTCGCTATTTGTATAAATTTACCTTTTTCCCCAACAATTGGATAATTTACATAATAAAGGTGCCCTGCTTCGTCTGCATAATTTACCTCTTCATCCGATACGGTTGTTTTAGCGACCGGATCCCAGTTAACCATACGAAAACCACGATATATTTTACCTTTGTTGTATAAGTCTATAAAAACTTTAATAACGCTTTCGTACATATCGTCATCCAAAGTAAATTTGGTGCGTTCCCAATCACACGAAGCGCCTAATTTTTTAAGTTGTTCTAAAATAATACCACCGTGTTTATGCGTCCATTCCCAAGCATGTTCTAAAAAATCTTCACGGGTCAAATCATCTTTATTGACACCTTCTGCTTGTAATTTTGCAACTACTTTTGCTTCGGTCGCAATCGATGCGTGGTCTGTTCCGGGCACCCAACAAGCATTATAACCTTTCATACGGGCGCGTCTAATTAAAACATCTTGCAAAGTATTATTAAGCATGTGTCCCATATGCAACACACCGGTTACATTTGGTGGCGGAATCACGATTGTGTAAGCTTCTCTTTCGTCGGGTTCTGAATGAAAATAGTTGTTTTTCATCCAATATGCATACCATTTGTCTTCAATATTTGAAGGATCGTACTTCGTAGGAATATTCATTGGCGCTTTCTTTATGATATTTTTTAATGTTTTATTACAATTAAACTATTAAATTTCAATTATTTACCTACAAATAACAGTTTGGCACAAATTTTGAAATCAACAAAGCAAATTTAATTTATTTTTATTAAAGTTCGTACTTTTCAAAAATAAATTATAAATTTGAATTTTAAAGAAAACTAAAGTTATCAAATTATTAGCTAAATTAGCGTATGGTTTTATCTTAAACATAGAACATAACAATTATTAAGCTATTTTATATTTACAGAAAACAAAAAATAATATACCCATGAAAAAAGTTTTACTATTATTACTAGCTGTTGTAGGATTACAAGGCTTTTCACAAGAAAATAAACCCGTAATTGAATTTAAACAATTGGAAATTGATTATGGAAAAATTGACAAAGACGCCAATGGTATCCGTGTATTTGAATTTACCAATACCGGCAACGCACCACTCATTATCAATCGTGTAAAATCATCTTGTGGCTGTACGGTTCCCAGCAAACCCACCGAGCCGATTATGCCTGGCAAAACCGGCAAAATCACGGTGAAATACAACACGCATCGTCCTGGTCCATTTAGAAAAACCGTAACCGTTTACTCCAATGCTACCAACAATGTCGTTATCTTAAAAATCAAGGGAAAAGTTGTTGATCCTAATACTGTTAATTTAAAAAGAACCAACGCGAGTCCCATGATTAAATAAGATTTGCAGAAAAATATTTTTAAAAAATTAAAAAAACCGATAAGCATATGCTTATCGGTTTTTTATTTTCAGGGTGGGTAATCGGGTTCGAACCGACGACCTTCGGAACCACAATCCGACGCTCTAACCGACTGAGCTATACCCACCATGTTTTGGAGGTGCAAATATAGAATTTTTTTCAAAAACAAACATTAATTTTTTATTTTTTATTTTTTATGCCATTATTGTTATAGAGATACCCAAATTGGGCGTCTCTACGATATAGGATACGGAAAATAATCAAAATCTCAAAAAAAACACCGCAAGACAACAGAACAAAAACAAATTAATCTAATATAGATGTTGCACCGCTACATTTTATTCAAAAGATATGCAAATTCCTAAACATTTCTTTATAGATTATGGGGAAAAGAAATTGCTACCAATAGTAAAAATAATTGCGTATAACCAATTGTGAATATTAATGCTGATAGTCGGATGTAATAGACAAAAAGTAGGCAATTTTTTAATAGTCAATTTTTTAATAAAACTCAAATTTCACTTCAATTTTCTTCCTATCATCATCAAAATTACATCAAAATGGCATCGCAATATTCAAATTTCATTTGTAATAAACAAAAGATGCGTTAACACCAATATAATTTTCGCTTTTCCAAGAAAATATAAACAAAAAAACGTATTTTTGTGCGCATTAAATTTTAATTCTATCCAATTAAAAGATACTGACAAATAAAAAAATACTTAAAAAATCACTAACGATAAATCAAAAAGATAATTATATGAAATTTTTTATAGACACTGCCAACCTCAAAGATATTAAAGAAGCCAATGAATTAGGTATCCTAGATGGCGTAACAACCAATCCGTCTTTGATGGCAAAAGAAGGTATTACCGGACAAGAAAATATTTTAAATCATTATAAAGAAATCTGCAATATTGTTAAAGGCGATGTCAGCGCAGAAGTCATTTCAACCGACTTTGACGGCATGATAAAAGAAGCAGAAGAATTGGTTAAAATAGCACCAAATATTATCGTAAAAATCCCTATGATTCAAGAAGGCATCAAAGCGATTAAATATTTGAGCAGCAAAGGTATTAAAACCAATTGCACATTAGTATTTTCGGTTGGACAAGCACTGCTTGCTGCCAAAGCTGGCGCTACCTATGTTTCCCCTTTTATAGGACGGTTAGACGATATTTCTGAAAACGGCTTACAATTGATTGCTGATATACGATTGGTCTATGACAATTATGGATACAACACCGAAATATTGGCTGCCTCTATACGTCATACGATGCATATAAATGAATGCGCCAAAATTGGTGCTGATGTGATTACATCACCCTTAAAACCCATTTTAGGTTTATTAAATCATCCTTTAACCGATAATGGTCTAGCAAAATTTTTAGCCGATTATAAAAAAGGTAACAAATAAAATACAATTATGGCAAAATTTATCAAACTTTATCACGACGCCACCGATCAAATTTTAATTGACGAAGTAGTAGAAACTTTACAAAATGGCGGTTTGGTAATCTATCCAACCGATACCGTTTATGGATTGGGCGCTAGCATTAAAAACACAAAAGCGATTGAAAAACTAGCCAAGTTAAAAGGTGTTAAAGCAGATAAAGCAAATTTTACTTTTTTGTTTAACGATCTGCACAATTTGTCTGAATATACCAAACAAATTGATACAGCCACTTTTAAAATTTTGAAAAAAGCTTTTCCGGGTCCATACACAATGATTTTACCGGCAAATAATAATTTACCCAAAATTTTTAAAAAACGTAAAACATTTGGGATGCGTATTCCCAACAATCAGATTTTATTAAAAATAATTGAAAGATTGGGACATCCTCTTGTAAATATTTCTATCAAAGACGAAGATGAAGTCGTAGAATACACCACCGATCCGGAGCTTATTTATGAAAAATGGCATCAAAAAGTAGATGTAATTGTTAATGCCGGTTATGGCGATAACAAAGCTTCTACCATTATAGACCTCAGTCAAGACAATCCTGAAATTATAAGAGAAGGAAAGGGAAATACAGGTGTTTTGAAATAGCATTTATTGGTAAATCAAAAAAAAAATACATCTCATTACGATAGCCATCAAGACTGCAGTATTAAATTTTACTATAATCTCAAATTTGAACAAATAATCACCTTTTATAAGGGTCTTATTTTTTCTGTAAAATCTAAATATTTTAATTAAAAAACAGGCGTCTTCATTGCAATGAAGACGCCTGTTAATTATTTATAGAAATGAATACTATTCATCATATCTGTACCAATATTGCGTTCTACCCAAAAGTGAAAAACCCAAATAGCCTCGCACTTTTAATTTATTAGGCTCCACCAATTTAATATAACAACTGTAAGTTTTATTATTTTTTGGATCGGTGATTTCACCATCGTTATATTCGTCATCATCTTTGACTAAATCATTTAGAATAATCAATCCTATGATGCTTTTGTCTTTATATTTGGTCTCACAAGTATGGCAAATACCATCTTTATTTTGTTCGGTTAACAGCTGTATTATTTTACCATAAATTTTATCACCTTGTTGGTAAATTTCAATAACAGATTTAGGTTTTCCTGTTTCATCGTCAATAGATTTCCATTTTCCGATAACGTCCTGAGCATTAACGCCCATATAGCTTACTAAAACTAGTAAAGTAAAAAATAAATTTTTCATATGCTTTTTGTTTTTAATTAGGGTTTAAAGGTATTATTTTTTTTTCTTATTTACAAATTATTCTTGATGTAACGGTAAATTGAGTTTTTTATATTTCAAAATAGCCATATTTAACTCGTGTCCCAGCAGTAAAATAAGTGAATTTAGCCAAATCATCAACATGATAATTAGAAAAGCGCCAATAGACCCATAAAGCTGATTATAACGAGAAAAATGATCGATATAAATCTGAAATAAATAAAATGAAAGCAGTCCCAATAAAGTTGTCATAATACTTCCAGGTGAAATAAATCTCAATTTTTTTCCCTCTCTCGTTCCATAGTAGTACAATAATGATACCGAAATGAGCACCATTAAAATATAAAAGAGATCTTTGCCCAAAACAGTCCAAAAATCGTAGTCCTCAATCAAACCAGATTCTTTTAAATTATAGACAACAATAATTTCAAAATAAATAACGCCAATAACCGTAACAAATAGTATTAAAACCAACACCAAAGACAGTCCCAATGCTATAACATATTGCTTAATAACATTTCTCTTATTCACAATTTTATGTATAGACTCTTCAAAACCTGTTAAAATAGCATTTACACCATTTGCCATAAAAACAATAGACAATAAAATACTAATAGATAAAATCCCATTCTTAGGTTTTGTG
>Ga0209633_10000888_pt1 | contig 32895 bp, 25 predicted proteins | sample Cruoilmetagenom1_FD_187290 | JGI IMG/M metagenome (GOLD analysis project Ga0209633, IMG submission 187290) | Oil polluted marine microbial communities from Coal Oil Point, Santa Barbara, California, USA - Sample 1 (SPAdes) (version 2) | ecosystem: Environmental > Aquatic > Marine > Oil seeps ... | reverse complement strand
CCTCTTCGCTGTCAAATTCTGCCGTAAAACTAAAAATATTCATACCTTAATTTTTCTTAAATATATGGATAATTTATGGATTATGATTGTTTACGGACATACAAAAATTAAAACTTAGAAATATAATGAACAATAATCTTTTAGAAAAAAAAGTCTTATTAAATTTATGAATTCTTTTCTAATAGATAATGTGACATGGCATTAAACATAAAGGCATTGCTCCAGCGCATATAAGATATTTTGGAACTCATTCCTTTTCTATATTGATAGTAAAAATACCCTTTTTTATGTTGCATATTTGTGATTGTCCAATTCAATACTTTAGAAAGTAACTCTTCATTTGCTCTAAAAACTTTCATTTTGGACAAAGTGATAATCACTTGAGCAGGACAATGAATGTCTATTGGAAAGGTTTTATCGTGATAGTATTTTGGCATACCATCATCTTCAAAGAAATTCTCTAAATAATAGGTCAATCCTTTATCTAAATAGGTCTGAAAACTTTGATCTTTTGTGTTTTGCTGATAGGTTTCAATCGCATCGAGATTAAAGCCAGTATGAAAACTATCTATCCAAGATTGTACAGGTAACAAGCCATAAATCCACGAACCATCTTCTTGTTGCAAATCACATGCAGCAATTACAGCCTTTTTTGCTAAATCTGCATGCATCTGATTTTTTGTGTACTTATATGAATAGCTCAATATCTTAGCACCTAACAAAGACGCATTAATAACGGTATTATTTCCATCTTGAATGCTATATGAAAAGATAACGCCTCTTCCATGAGGTGTTCTTGATAAATCGTTAACCACAAAATCTGCAGCAGTTAGCGTTTCTTTTAATACCGTTTCGTTTTTTGTGATTTCATAACTTTCCAATAAAGCTTCAACACAAAAACAAGTAGCAACTACTGTTGGAGTGAATTTTTTAAATAAAAATGAGCGCCTCGCTTGCCAATCGAAATTGTAACCCCAAGCCGAACCAGAATGTCCTTTAGATCTTAGATTCAGTAATAATTCTGAAACTTCATTTATACGTTGTAGTAATTCAACTTTAGCACCAAAATCTTCACAGCCACTTTCTGCTAATTTATATAAGCGACAATAGCCTAAAAGAAATAAGGCTACCCCTTTTGCATTATGTTCTTTTGGAACTAGAAATACCGTTCTAAAATTAATAGGACTTCTTTTAAAACCTTGTATCCAAGCCAATCTGGCTAAATCCCATTTTTTTAAAGGCAAAGCATTAAATACTTTAGAATTAAGGCCATCATAAGGATCCCAACCTTTAAAATTTTCGAACTCGCAATAGTTTTTAAGTTTTAAAAAGCTTGATGTAACCTTATATTTCAACTTGCTCACCTCCACATTTTACAGATTCTAAAACTTTAAATGATGCTTTTGTAACAGCAACGATATCTTCAAAAGGAATTGGTGCCTTGCCATGAGCAAGTAAATCGTTAACAAAGGCATTTACCATTTCTTTCTGACCTTTATTTTGATTAAATATTTTATCTTTTTTAGGTTTTCCTTTACCATAAATCTTCAATTCTTTAAAATCATCTAAGGTTGCAGAAAGTCCGGCTGAAAATACCTCAACATACTCTTTGGTCATTGATTTTGAACCGTTTGCATAATACGCAACGACTCCAGAAGATCCATTTTCAAATTGAATTAAAATATTTAAAGTATCATTTAACTTATTAGCATCAGGAAGTGCGGACGCAGACACTTTAACAGGAAGGCTTCCGTTAAGATAGGTTAAATAGTCAATAAAGTGACACACTTCTCCCAAAACACGACCTCCTCCAATTTCTAAATCCTGAATCCAATTATCGCTAGGAATTGAGCCAGCATTAATTCTATATAACATAGTCATAGGATTATTGCCTACTGCTTTTTTCAATTTTGCCGTTAATGGCGAAAAACGTCTGTTAAAACCAACCATAACCGCCTTTTTAGCTTCAGATTGTGCTTCAATAATTTCTTGTAGTTCTGATTCTAACAAGCATAAAGGTTTTTCAACAAATACGTTTTTATTCGCCTTTAAGCTTTTTAAGACATAAGGACCGTGAGAGTCGTGACGCGTTGCCACAAAAACGGTATTGGTTTTATCATCTAAAATATCATCTTCATTTGTAGCACAAAACTGAAACTTAAATTTTTCAGCCACTCGTTTAGAAGTTGTACCAGTATTAGTAAGTACTCCTACTCTGCCAACATCATTCGTTTCAGGAATGTTTGGCAATAGGTTTCCTTGCGCATAACTACCAGCTCCAATAAATGAGATATTTATTTTCCCTAATTGCTCAGTTTCAGATGTTACAATTTTAGATTTGTTGGCTGATTTTTTAGTATTGTATTTTAATGCGATACCTGTAAAAGGTTCCGCTTTTGAAACCACTAAATCAAAAGCATCTTTTGCATTATCAAAATCAAACTCGTGCGTGGTTAAATAATCAATATTAATTTTGTTGGTTGCAATTAAATTTTGAAACGCTTCCATATTGCGCTTTTCCGTCCAACGGACATAAGGCAAAGGGTAATCTATTCCTTTTTCTTCGTAATTAAGATCGTAACGCCCAGGTCCATAAGAACAGGCCATTTTTAATTCTAGTTCTTTACGATACCAAAATGGATCGCGCTCAAATCCCGTTGGTACGGCACCTAAAACAATCACTTTTCCTTTTTTACGAGCAATAGCTCCTGCAAAATTTATAGGGTCAAGGCTAGAGGTTGCTGCTGCTATTATTACAGCATCAGCACCATAACCGTTTGTTGCGCTTTGAATTTGCTCTTCAATTCCAGCAGCATTTCTGGTTAATCCTAAATCTACCACTTTATTATCAACAGCTTGTTTTACTGCAGCTTCAGAAACATCGACTCCAATTACAGTTACTCCAGAAGCTTTTAAAATTAAAGCTGCTAATTGACCTAGCAAGCCTAAACCAATAACGACACAAGATTCACCCAAACGCAAATCGGATTGACGAACACCTTGCATAGAAATAGCCCCTAAAGTGTTATAAGCTGCATCTTTTAAGTTTGTATTATTATCTAACTTAACGCAAAGGTTTATAGGAACAGAAACAATTTCGGCATGATTAGCGTAACCTGCTCCTGCGCAAGCCACTTTATCACCAATTTCAAATTCAGTAACACCTTCTCCCACTTCAATCACTTCACCTGCGCAACTGTAACCTAATGGCGAATATGCATCGAGCTTTTTTATTACGGCTCGGTAGGTTTGAATTGGTCCTTGTTTTTTAAAAGCGTCAATAACTTGTTTTACTTGTTGCGGACGTTCTTTAGCTTTACCAATTAAGCTTTTACGTGCAGCAACAACCGTAGAGCCTTCTGTACCTGCACTTATAATAGAATAGTGATTTTTAACAATCACCATGCCTTTTCCTAATTGTGGGTATGGCACTTCTTGAATAATCATATCGCCAGAACCTAGCTTTTGTGTCAATTGTTGCATTTAATCTACTTTTTTATGCACCTTAGGCAAAGGCCTATAAGGTTTCTCTATTTGTTTAATTATTTTAACTGGATTCCCCGCAGCGACTGCACCTTCTGGAATATCCTTATTAACAACAGAACCTGCTCCAATTATAGCATGATTTCCGATGGTAACATTTCGAAGTACAACAGTATTGACTCCTATAAAAACATGGTCACCAATGTTTACATAGCCTGTTCCATCATCATCTGGATAAAGCACATGAGCTGCACCATCATGCGATAAAATATAACATCCATGGGTTATTAAACAATGGTCTCCAATTGTTATCTTTCCACGTCGCACATCAATTTTAGCACCTAAGCTAATCATAGTGTTTTTACCAATTTCTGCACCAGAAGCTCTTAAAAATGACATTTGAAAAAATCGCAACAGATTTCCTAGGTGATGCACCAATTTTCGAACAATTATTTTCATGAGTCTAATGTATTGGCTATAATAGTTTTAAAATCATTTGAAATTTTTCCTATAGAAAAGTTTGAAACTACATATTGTCTATTAGTGATTCCTATTTCAGAACGTTTTTGATCATCCGCTAATAACTCACGTAATGCACTTTTAAGTTGATCTAACTGTCCTGGCACAAAAGAAAAACCATGAACTTCATTTTCAAAAACTTCGCGATGTGCACCAACAGGTGTAAAGGCTGCAGGTTTCCCTACAGACATTGCCTCAAGTAAAGATCTTGAGAATCCTTCAGAGTATGATGCAGTTAAAAATATATCGGTTGTTTGCAAATGCTTCATTTTATCCTTTCCGCTAATAATCCCCAAGTTAACATAGTTGTTTTTGTAATCTGAATTTAAAATTTCAGTCTCAGCTTCAAAAGGATCTTCGTATGTGATTTCTTCGCCAGTAAACTGATTATAAAACACACCTCGTTCTCCTTTTCTTATATTACCTGCAAAGTAAAACTTTATATAAGGAAATTCTTGGCAAAGGTCAGGAATTATTTTTAAAATATCGGTATAGCCTTTAGCTTTCGTTAAATGTCCTACGACTAAAATTTTACCTTTTTCAATTTCAAAATCATGATCATTCGAATACTCCTCTATATCCATAGCTTGATAGAGTACTGATATCTTGCTTGGTCGAATATAAGGTTCAAATTGGTCATTTAAGTACGAAGCCTGGACAATGGCACAATCAACTTTTTTTAAACTATAGCCTATTAGTTTTTTAATAACACCATTAAATTGCTGAAAATTTAACTTAAAATGACTACCCCTTAAATGAATAATTACTTTTGCACCAAATAGCTTACTAAACAATATTGTCCAAACATCTCTACCGACCCAACCCATTTGCGTTGGTGTTATTGGGTAGTACACACATTGTGGTCTATTTGTAATTAAAAGTTTTAATAATTTTGAAAAGAAAATAAAAAAATTAGTTAGCATTGCCAGATCCAATTTTCCTTTTTTAGTATTATCACTTCTAAAATTTGTTTTGAGAAAGCTAATTTCAAAAGCATCATTTAGAGGTTCAGACTCCAAAAATTGTTGCATACTTAATTCTGGCCCAGAATAAGGTGGAGGTGTTGGGCCAATAAATAATACTTTAGATTTTTTAGGACTCATGTAAAAGACTCGATTTTATTTGGTGTACCCAATTTTTTACTGATAGATATTCACTTTTCTCTTTTGCCTTATTACTAAAGCTAATTAATAGTTCTCTATTTTCTAAAAGCTGTGATATTTTTTTGACATCTGTTTCTAAATCATCATCCAAAATATAACCATTTTCTCCATCAACTAAATAATCAATCTCAGGACCGTGTTTATCTGCTTTTAGAGTTAGATAAGGTTTTCCGTAAGCAAATGCATGATTTATTGACAAACCAGAAAGGCCTGGAATAAAAACTAATGACACTCTTTCCATTATTGGTGCAATATCAGCCTCATCAACCAAAGTACCGTGCCAATTGATATTTGAATCTTCTATAATTTCTGTTTCTATAAGGGATTTATCTGGACCATCACCAATAATTTCTAATTTTAGATTTTGATGATTTTGTCTTAATAATTTATAGTATTTAATTAAATCTGAGACACGTTTGGATGGTATTAAACGACCAATAAAAAGTATCGTCTGAGAATCTTTTGGTAATAGTTGATAAATGTAATGCTTTTGAATTTCTGTATTATCAACTGTATTATTTGCCCAAAAGGCTTTTTGTGGTGCTACCAATTTATTATGAATAGCTTTTTCACAAGCTTCTTGAGAATAGAATATTATACGATCTAAATTATCATTAAAAAATTTAGTCAACCTAGAGTCTAAAAAGGAATATAAGCCATTACTAGATTTTAGTTTTGAGTGATTGTATGAAAACAAACGTACTGAGGTATGTTCTTTTCTCAATCTCATAGCGAATAAAAAAAGTGGAAGGTTCTTTTTTTCTGCTGGTATTAAAACCCAATCAAAATCTTTAAAAATAGGCTTTAGAGTCTCTTTTACTTTTTTAGACCTACCAAAATCTTTTTTAGTTACATTAAGTTTAACCTGTTTAAAACTCCAATCTTCCTCCAATTCTTGATCTCCCATCTGATCTCTCCCAATACCTGACAAAATAGTAAGATCTATATCAGCATCTTTAGCCAAATGATTTAAGAAACGAGCCTTATAATGATTAAAATTTGGAGCTAACCACAATATTCTTAACATAAACCTTTTTTATTGGTTTGAGATATTATAGCAACTACAAAATACATCATCGCACCAGAAGCGAGCAGAGGTAGTGTACTTATACTATACATTATTATGACTAAAACTGACGATAATATTAAAAATTTGAACTCAACAAGCTTAGTTGTTAGTGCATTTTTTAGAAGGTATAGTAAAAAAGACATATAACAGATTATACCAACTATACCTGTGGAAAAAAAGTATCGCACATAATCATTATGCATACCTCCTCCTATCATTATTTTAGATTTTTCGTGCTGAGCTAGTCCTGCACCAAACCATTGCCCCATTAAAGGAAAATTCTCCCAATAGGCAAAGTATTTTTTCCAAATATAAACACGCCCATTCAAAGCTGCCGTATCTCTCGCATTACCTTCATATACATTAATATCTTTAGCAAAAAGAACGCTAAAAATCTCCAAATAAAAGTAAACACCCACACCAAACATTATAAGTAAGAATATAACCAATTGAAAGAAAGATACTTTTTTTCGAATAAAATAAACAAATACAAGAAGTATAGCCAATGACACTGCCCATGATGCCTGATGCCTTAAATTAAAGATCCCAATTAAACTAATTAATAGAACGATTAAGAAACCAACATTACTAAAAACAAAATGTTTTCTCTTTTTATCAATATTTTTAATATAAAAATAACAGTAACAAATAAAACCACATATAAGATGGCTCATGTAACCAAATAAATCTGCATAAAATCCACTTAATCTTAAACCTCCTCCCCTAGAAGCTGTGTTATAAACCTCTCTAATTGGATCAAATATAATTTCGTAATATAACGTCGCTATAGGAAAGACTGAAGCTATTAGAAAGGTAATTAAAAACCCTTCAATATCTAATAAAGAGTTTAAGTATCTTCGAAAATAAAAAAACAATACAAAAGGTAAGATGGTTCTTATAGTGACACCAAATTGATTAAAAGAGCCTACATAACCAAGTACAAGTAACAAATTAGCAAGTAAAAGAAACAGGAAAATATAAAAGGTAAAAATAAGATTTGGAGACATTGACTTTTTTCTTATTGTTGACATAATCCCAAAGGCAAACACTAATAATCCAAATAGTTGAAGCGGCGAAAACCCAGAGGACTTTTTCATTTCCCATGTTGCTGCAAACATCGGAAGACTTATTATAACTAACAGCATCCACTTATAATTAAGTGGTCTCGTTGAAAACCATTTTTTATAAACTCTCCAATTCCAATTTATATTGCTCGCTGTTATTCCCACTTAATTAATTTTAAAACCATTTTTTATACCAATTAATCAAAAAATAAATAGTCCAAATTGTATTAGTATACTGCTCATTACCTTCTTTTAATAATTTTAACTGTGTGTTTACCGTAACAACATTAAACAAGTTAGTGTCTTTATTAAACTGGGCAATATTATCTTTTACACCATTATAAATAGTATCCTTTGCCCATTCTCTAATTGGTAAATTAAATCCCATTTTTTTTCGGTACAAAATATCTTTAGGCAAAATACGTTCTAATGATTTCTTAAGGATATACTTATTTACACCGTTTTTAATTTTATATTCCCCAGGAATTGACAATGCAAGCTGAACCATTTCGTGGTTTAAAAACGGACTACGAGCTTCTATGGAATGTGCCATACCCAAACGGTCTGCCCTAAATAAAAACTTCTCAATTACGGCTTGTCTATAGCCAGAATAGCATAACCAATTTATATAATCGAATTGATGCCCATCTAAAAACCTATGATAATCTTGCTTTAACTGTTGAACATAGTTATAAGAAGAATGACCAATAACACTTTCTTTAAAATGATCTGAAATTAACCTACTCTTTACGCCCTCTTTAATTCCGCCAGCTCCTGGCCAAGTAAAATCTTGTTGATTGTATAATCTGTTGGTCATTTCAGATAATGGGCTGTCTGGTTTTACCTTATCAACAACTGAATTTACGATGCCTTTAATAAACTTAGGGGCACGATTTGCCATTTTATAATACTGGTATGTTTTTACATAACGCTCGTAATTACTATAACCACTGAACAATTCATCAGGTCCATCACCATTTAAAACCACTTTTATATTCTCTTCTTTAGCAAGCTGCGATATAAAATAAATAGGAATAGCCGTCGTATCTGCTTGCGGTTCATCATAAATATCGGTTATTTTTGGTATAAAATCTAACAGATCATTTGGAGTAACCGTTTTTATAAAATGATTCGTATCATAACGCTTTGATATCTTTTCAGCATATTGTAATTCGTTATAATTTGGCTGATTTTCGAAACCAATAGTAAATGTTTTAATTTCGTTTGGTGTGTGATCTCTCATTAAGGCAACAATTGCAGAAGAATCCACACCCCCACTCAAAAAGGCACCGACAGGCACATCAGAAATCATTCGTAACCTTACCGACTCTTCCAATTTGTTAAAGACTAAATCCTCCAGTTCCTTTTCAGAGGAAAATTTAAGATCTCTATGCTTTAAATCATTAAAAGACTCATAAGTTTTTATGCCTTCTTTAGTCACAATCATATAATGACCAGGCTTAAACTTAGATATTCCTTTAAACATGGTATTTGGTGTAGCAACAGTATTAAATGTTAGAAAATCGTATAGTACTTTATCATCAATTTCCTTTTTAATCCAAGGCAACTCAAAAATGGCTTTAAGCTCTGAAGAAAACGAAAAATTACCATTCATCTCTGTAAAATACAGTGGTTTTTTACCAGAGCGGTCTCTTGCAAGAATGAGTTCTTCTTTTGATGCATCCCAAAGCGCAAAGGCAAACATACCATTGAGGTATTGCAGCATTTCTATGCCTAACTTATCATAAAGTTTTAAAATAGTCTCAGTGTCTGAATGCGAATCAAAAGCTTTGCCTTTTAAAAACCTATCGTTAAGTAATTTATAGTTATATACTTCGCCATTATAAACTATTGTGTTATTTGCTGAAGTATCGTGCATAGGCTGGTGACCTGCACTTGATAAATCTAGAATACTCAAACGTGTTTGCCCTAACGCCAAACCATTATTCTCATCGATCCAAATACCATTATCATCTGGTCCTCGATGCGCTAATTGAGCGTTCATAGCAGATACAGCATCTTTTAAATGTGTACCAGCTGATGACAATTGAAATATTCCGTTAATACCACACATTATTTATACACTTTATATTGGTTATAGCTTTTTCTAAGTTTACTTTGTTGAAATACCACTAAACACAAAAGTAAGGTTACTAGGTATAGCATTATTAATTGATTTTTTTAAGGACAAAGACAAACCCAAATGGATATTCGCCAAAATATTTCATAAAAAAGGATTTAACAAATTTAATTTTAACCATGACGTAATATAATAAAGAAGGGATGCTCACTAATGTTTTTAAAACGAAATGTAAAGGTTTAATTTTTCTAAATGGTTTTAGAAAAACACCAAATAGTTTACTAAAACAGTATGTAGAAACTCCAATTATATCACCAACATAATCTAGTTTTACAATTTCAAATCCATTGTCTTCAAACATTCGTTTTAACCCAAAATATGTATATCGATGAAAATCATATGGTTTTTCATGTTCCCACATAAAAAAGGGAACTGTACCAATTACATATCCATTAGGCGCAAGAACACGGTTAATTTCTTGAAGTGCTTCATGTGGTTTATAGAGGTGTTCTAATACTTCTGAAAGAACAACACACGAGAATGTTTTGTCTTCTACATTAACCTTCTGATTATCATCTATAGCTATATCTGGTCTTACACTATGATGCGCATTTGTTACTTGGTAATCCGCTGATAGATATTGATCAAAATATTGCTGAAGCATTTCTCTATAAGGGCCATCACCAGATCCATAATCTAAAACAGAAGAACGCTTATCTATTAGTTTGAAGTATTTTATAAAAAGTTCAGACTTCATAACCCTTGACACTGGGTGACTTAGAATTGAATAAAAATACTTTCCGTTTCTATGACTTAATCCTAACATATATTGTTTTTAAGACCCTTAATTTAATTCTAGATATTGATTATAATAATCTTGCCCCATTCTTTCTAAACTAAAAAACTCTAATTCTTGGTTGAAATGATTTTCCCACTTAAACTCATTGTTTTTATAATAGTCAAGTCTATCCATCATGACTTTTGCATCTAAACATACGTCTTTGGGTTGAAATCGATTTACAATTTCGGTAATTCCACCACCATCTTTAAAAACCAAAACAGGTTTCTTTTTACTAAAACATTCTACGGCTACTAGGCCAAAAGGTTCGCTTATTGACGGAAACACACACGCATCAAAAACAGATTGATAAGTTGCTACTTCTTGCTGATAGCCCTCAAAAATGACATGTGCTTCTATTTTTAATTCTGTAACCTGCCTTTCCAATCGCTGTCGTTCAACACCATCACCAACAATAACAAGTAGTGATTTTGGATTCATTCTTACATATTCTGAAAACACAGAAATCAATCGATCTACTCTTTTAAAGCCTGCCAATCTTGATGAAGTTCCAACTACTAGATTATTAGCATATTTTTGCTTCAATTTAAGTTTTAAATCTTCATTTACAGCATTATCTAATGCACTACCATTATAGACTAATTTGAGACGTTTTCCGTTATAAAAATTAGCCTCCACATAATCCTTGGTAAATTTAGAGTTACAACAAATATGTACTTTAGGATGCTTAAAAAACAGCTTTCTTAAAAAGAAACTCAGCTTGTCTGACATTTTAATTTGTCTTCCAAATCCAAAATTACCATGCTCTGTATATATAATTTTTTTTCCAGAAAAAAAAGCCGCTAATGCTACGCTTAAATAAAAACCATGGAGATGTAAAACATCAAAAGATTTAAAATATCGCGAAATTTTTAAAATTTTAATTGGATTTAAATCAAATCCAGAATTTAAATTAAAATCTATTAATTGCGTATTAAGTTTTTCAAACTGATTTTTAAATTCGCCTTTTAGTTTACAAACACCAATAGCAGTTTCCATATCGCTGCGATGATTTTGTTGATAAACCAAATCGTAAACCAAACGCTCAATACCACCAAATCCTAGGCTTCCTATACAGTGAATTACTTTCAATAGCTTATCTTATAATTGGCAAAAATAAAGATATTATTCTTTTTTATACTATCTATTTTTCAATAGATTGATAAGCTTGTAGTTAATGGAATAAAAGGAGAATAATTTCCCCTGTTTCTTAGTACCATTTCTTTACTAAACTGAAAGCGCTCGTCATGCAATGAATTGTTTTCTGGAATTGTAAATGGCAACAAGTACATAAAACTATTTAACCTGTTTTGAAGGTTGATATACTTTCTTCCTAAGAAACTAAACTGATTGGGCAACACTAGACCACTATGATTAATTGAAAAAGAATTACTATTTTGAATGGTAAAATTACCTGGAAGCTCAATTGATTTAGTTGGAAGATATAGTTTTGACACCAATAATTCTTTCTCTAAAAATTGCCTCAATTCTCTATTGAAATCTAAAACTAAATTAGTAATCTCCTTTTCACTTGGCTTATTTGTATACCAGTCACTTCTATATTTAATGACTTTTTTTACCAAATCGTAAAGCTTACCATCTTTAATGTCTAATAATTCTAAATCGAACTCTATGGCTTTAGCGAGCAACAAAAAAGCGCGCAGCTTTACTATTTTTATAGTGACTTGAGCATCAATAGTTATTAGCATTTTTACTAAATATTCTAAAGCAATTTGCTTTTTTAAATCGTCACTTGTGTTTATTTCTGCCTTATCTAAACCCAAATCTTTGCCTCCAAGATATTTTAAATTAGAAATAAGATTGTAAGACATGCTCTTGACTAGATCTTGTTCTTCAATGCCAAAAATACCATGAGTTAGTATGTTTTTTTCATCTAAGCTTAAATCTAATCTAAAATTTTTATGGCATTGAGAATCTTTTTTAAATACACAAATAATATCTAAATCTGAAATTCCTGGATGCTTTACAGAACCCATTTGATAAACACTTAAAACAGAATCTTCAGCAAGCAATTTGTTGGCTAGCTTTTCTTTTAAATCTTCATATTGTGATACAGATATGCTGACTGGATGGTCGATATATTTTAATGCCATAATACTATTTATAACCTAATTTTTCCATTGTGGAACCGCAAATAGAATAAAACTGTTCGCGTTGTTTTTTATCAAAATCCTCAAAAGTTATTGTCTTACTTATTTGTTGCTTTCCTTTATACTTAGCATATAAAAATCTGTATAACCAACCTCTTGTCTGGTTTACTTTTTTAGATTTATGGTTACTATACTGCTCTTCAGAAATATTTAGACCTAATGGAATTAATACTTTTTCAGATAAATAATTATAATCTTTGATTAAGTTTTCAAAACGCAAAAGTTCCGTATCAGATTTTAATAAATCTTCAGTGGTTTGCACCCAATTAACACAGACTTGTTCTAGTTTACTCATATTTGTCCATGCTTCAATTTCTTGTTCTGTTTTTGGAATTTTATGAATCCCTTTATCATCTCTTCTAATCATTAAAGATGGGACTACTTTTTTTGGATTTCTAACTAAATGAAAAATCTTAGAATCCTCAAAAATGGCTTTTAAACTATCCGTACTATCTGACAAATAGCCATTAACATCTATAAAAACATCTTTTCTAATTTCAGATTCTATTTTAGTTTTAGCTTTTTTTAGTATTACTTTAGAATACTTATCCCCCAAATACCAAGACACCAACCAATATTCTCTATTACCAATATATTCGTGAGCACTATATACATTACTATCGATCCCTAAAAATGACCCTAAGAATTTCGTTCCCGATCTTCCCATTCCTGTTACAAAGGCATATTTCATTGTATATCTGTTTTAATTCTTTTTATTAGTGTGCTTAAATTTTCGTAAAACTCATCATTAAGCAATCGTTTTATATCTGAATCTATTTTTGGTGCTAAATACTTTTTCACAACCTTTCTTAAAAATGGCTTTGATTGCCTTAATAAAAATCCTTGTAATGGATTTAGACTAATGTTCCAATTTAATCTTATTTGCGAAGAGATTTTAATTGGCATCCATTCCTTTTCATTGAAGTTTTCTTTAACCGCATTGAAACTTTCTCGTTTAAAAATTCCATCGTTATTTACTGCCGAATAATACAAACAAGGAATTAACATTATTTGGCTTAAAATACTTTTTAACTCATAGACATTACTAGGTTTCCATTGGTTTTGGATTCTGGCTTCAAATTGGTTTAAAACACCTTCTAAGCTGCTTTTATAATCTATAGTGCGTAATACGTCTAAATTAAAATTTAAACTATCTACGATTGGATAAATAAGTTTTGAATGTTTTAATGTTGAAACTGGCAGATAGCTCTCAGGATAATCACCTAAATCACTTTCTTTAATTTGAAACCATCCATGATGTTGCAAGGGATCAAATTTTAAAATCAATTTCATGGATTCATTCTTGAAACTCACAAGTTTTTCAGAAGAGACAAAGCTGTCTTTAACCACCAACAAACCATCAAAATCGCTATAAGCTATTACTTCATTAGTAGCAACACTACCATGAACAATAACGGAATGAAACAGTTCTGAATAGTCGCGCTCAATCAATTTAGCTAACTCAGAAATAAGAGCTAGACTACCATGGTATTTTTTGATTATTACATTGTATTGCGATTTTGTAACCATTACTTACTTTTCTCTTTTAAAACTTTTAAAATTCCAAAAATTGTGTTTTTATGAAATGTATATAGGATTATAAGTTCAACTAAAATCATTATCAATAGAAGCATCCAAGCGCTTACATTGAGATAATTAAAATAAAACAAAATATAAATAATAGTTAGACTTATAAATGATATTAATGGTCCTTTTAAACTATTAAACAATTGCAAAATAGAAAATGGGATATAATAATTCAGTACTAATAAAAACAACATAAACGATAGTACTTTTGCAATTACAAGTATGTAAGCTACCCACAACACACCATATTGCACTCCAATTACTATAGCTAAGACTGTTAAAACTGTTCTTACTATGGATACATACATGGTAACCTCTGGTTTTCCAATACTTGAAAAAATAACACCACCAAACTGACTAATGGATTGTACAGCTCCAGCAAAACAAAGAATTCTTACAATAGGAATGGCTTCATTCCATTTTTGACCAAAAACTAAATGAATTATAAAATCTGCATTAAATGCAAGAATTGTCATTGCTGGTATTGAAACTAATGCAATTAAATTTACCGATTTAAAATAGCCATTAATAATTTTTTGTTTATCATTTTTAAATGAAGAAAAAGACGGAAATAAAACTTCGCTAAATATATATGAAATGCGCTTTACAGGCGTGTACATAATATTATAGGCGAATGCATAATATCCCAAAATAGCACTTGTGAAAAACTTACCTAAAATTAAATAATCAATATTTCTTTCAAAGTACATGGCCATTTGAGAGCCTTTAAACTTCAAAGAATACCATATCATATGTTTTATTTCCTTAAAATTGAAATAAAAGTTGGGAAACCACTTTTTGTAAACTAATATCATCACCAATCTAATTACAGACGAGACCAGAGATTGAAGTATAAGGGCATATACACCAAGACCTAAATACGCACCAACTATAGCCGCAATAGAGCCAATAAGCGTACCCGAAAGGTTAATTTTACTAATTGTCTTAAACTCTAAATCTCTTTCTAAAAGTTTATATTGAACAATATAAAATGGGTTTATTAAAATATTAATAGCTGCTACAAGTACTATAGGTGTTAATTTAGGTTCGTTATAAAAACTCGCAGCAAACTGCGAAGTTGAAATGATAATTAGAAATGAAAAAATAGATAGCCCGTAATTTAACCAGTAAATTGATGATAATTGCTTTTGGCTTGTCTCGTTTTCGTGGATTATAGAAGAACCAAAACCCATATTAGTGAATAATGTAATAAATCCAATATACGTCATAGTAAGTGCTACCAGACCAAAGTCTTCTGGCAATAACAAACGTGCAAGAACTATATTTACAACTATTGCCAATAGCTGAGACAACACATTAACAATAGTCAAATAAAACCCTCCTTTTATGATTTTATTTTTACTCAACTAAAAAGTCTTTTATTTAATTCTTTTAAAATAATTGAAGATGCATCAGTAAAAGTTCGTTCTGAAACAAAGTTCGCAGCTGTTTTAGCCTTTTTTCTAAATACATTATAATCGTCTAATATCTCTTTGATTTTTAAGACTAAATATTTGGCTTCCTTTAGTTCTACAAAAGAGACCATTTCATTTGGAAATCGCTCTCTTAAACATGGCAAATCGGTAAAAATTACTGGGTTTTCACTTTGTAAATAAGCTCCGCCTTTTCCTGGGCTTAATGTATACCTATTATAAATTGTATCTTCATATGCAGCAACCAAAACATCTGCCGCATTTACAAAATTTAAATATTCGGGATACGTCTGAAATGGATATAATATTAAATTTTTATGGTGATTTTCATTATACTCTTCTAGAAGCTCCTTAGTTGCTCCAACTATAACAAATTTGGTGTTTTCAAAAGCATCTGAAGCCTCAGCAAAAATCTTGATGCGTTGCAATTTAGCTCCTGTTTTACCAGCATATACAACATAATTACAATTTTTATCCCAGTTGAGATGAGCTCTACACGCTTCCTTATCTATTTGTGCTGAGTCTTGATAGTCAGTCTGAAACCTAATTGGCGATTTAATTATCTTATCACTAGCAATATGAAACGTATTAATTAGAAAATCTTGAACATAGCTCGTCATTACAACAATGGCATCCATTCGTTTCATTATAAATTTATGGTAGCCATTATCACTTAAGAAAGGAGTTTCAAAAACAAGTTTACATCTAATTAAACCAACAGACTTCATTAATATATACGGAATAACAGATGTATAGCACTTACTGTAAACTAATACTTTTCTATTTCTAAAGGTAGAGAGATGTTGTAGTATATAAATGAAATTAAATACAAATCTATTAAACGCTAAAGCCATAGCAGGAGACTTGTTATTAGCTTCTTTAATCCTAGTATTTAACTCTGTAACCTTAAAATTTTTTGGAACATCATATAATGAAAATATATCATCATTACCTAAAGCATAATTGTTACGTTTAACTTTAGGTGTTATTAGTTCTACATCAATACCATTATTAGAAAAAGCAGCACAACTATACATAATATGTACAGCATCTGCTCTATTTTTTCGCATATCTCTTGGCGAAATGTAGTATAACTTATTAATTTTATTTTTAGGAAAACTCATTTAAAGCGCGTCTATTGATAACCAAATTTCCCCATTAACTTGCCAGAAACGGACATAACTTCTGCTATCTCAGTAGCAGACAATTGTTCTAAATATTTTTGTGTATTACTTTTATCAATTTGCTCATTAGTTTTCTTTTTCCAATCTAAAAGTTCTGTAGGCTCCATTTTGTTTTTGTAATAATCTAGCATTTGATCTTCAAACTCTAAACCTAGAACTGCAGTGCATTTCTTTAATTCTATTTTAGGCTGAATCAATAAGTCTTCATACCTAATCAATGCATAATTTGAAGTATTGATTGACTCTAAAAAATTCAGAATTTCATTATTCTTGTTTAACCAATCTAAACTCATTTCTTTTATTGTCTCAGGAAATTCAGGCTTATATTTTGAGTTGGTAGCTAAAGAATTTACGTTTAGGTAACTACAAACCACATCCCTACAATCTCTTACTATGACAAGATACTTTGCGTCTGGATAAATTTGATTTAGCAAATTTAAATGATCAATATAATAATTGTTTTTATCACCTAATGCTGTTGGTTGCTTTTTGTTCTGCAATCCATATTGTAAAATTACTAAAGAAGCTAATTCACTATACGAATTTGGAATTTCCATTTTTATTAAAGCACTTAGAGCGCTATAATCTAATTCCCAAGTTTCAATTTTCTTAGACGTTTGTAAATCAGAAATAAATCTACTAATTTCCTCATCAGATTTGGAGTTTTCTTGGGCCCAATCTTTATACACTTTATGCCACCATTGAATAAAACCACTTTCTGGAGGCACAATTATTGAAGAATGACTGCTCATCATCATTCTAAATAGAGAGGTGCCAGATCTAGGATTACCAATAATAAAAACGTTTTGGTATGTCATGAGGGATTTTTATTAACTGAAATTATTTTATGGCTTCTAAAACAAGACTAGAAATTCTCTTAATATCATTCTCCTCAAGACCGTAATACAGAGGTAAACACAAAACTCTTGGCGCTATGTCATCTGAAACACTAACATCATTTTTATTATTTACGTACGATAATGACGACAAACTAGGATAGAAGTAGCGTCTAGGCATAATACCATTATCATTTAATAGTTTTTCGGCTTTTAGTAATTTTTCTTCCGAAGCGAATATAATAGGATAATAACTGTAATTCCATTCGGTATCTATTCTGATCTTAAGTCTTCTTAATAGCTGAAAATCTAGAAAGGTATCATATAAATCGCAAACTGCTTTTCTAGCATTTATGATGTCCGCCATGTGAGATAAAACACTTAATCCCATTGCAGCTTGTAATTCACTGATTTTAGCATTGATTCCTATGCCGTGAAATTTTAATGGACCATCATGCCCAAACTTATGTCGGTAAAGCATTTCATTATAAGTCTCTTCATTTTGACAAAACAACGCGCCACCTTCACCTGTATGAAATAATTTAGTCGCATGAAAACTACATACGCTTACATCTCCATAGTTGAAAATAGATTGTCCTTTATAAGTCACACCAAAACAATGTGCTGCATCATAAATTACTTTTAAATTATGTCTTTTTGCAATAGCTTCAATAGCTTCAATATCGCAAGGATTTCCATAAACATGAGTCACTAAAATAGCTGTTGTTTTTTTGGTTATTGCAGCTTCAATTTTAGTTTCATCAATAGTTAAATATTCTGGATGTATATCTACAAATACAGGTGTACACTTCTCCCATACGATTGTAGATGTGGTTGCCACATAAGAAAATGGGGTGGTAATAACTTCCCCTTCGCTTGCTAATGCATTAAGTGCAATTTGAATTGGAAGTGTGCCATTAGTCATAGGTATTAAATAATTAACACCGAGATAATCAATTAATTTAGTTGTTAACTCTTGAGTTAAAGCTCCATTATTTGTTAACCATTGGTTATCCCATATTTTATCAATGTAAGATTTATAAGTATCTATTGGAGGGAAAAAAGTTTTTGTTACTGTAATCATAAAGTTAAAAATCTAAACAAAAATTAGTATTTGGCAACTTTCTCTTTTAAAATATAGCAAAGATGCAAATCTAAAATAAATAGTAATACGATATAACTCTTCTATTCTTTTTAATTATAAACTTATAAATGAAGAAAAGAAATTTTCTGTTTTAAATGAGAATTTACTTTGATGTGATAGCTTTAAGATAATCATAATAATCACCTTTTAGATTTTCAATTTGTTTAGCTATCTCTTTTTTGCTAACCCATGAAAAATTAATTGCAATCTCTTCTAAACATGCAATTTTAAGACCTGTTCGTTTTTCAACAGCCTTAACAAATTCAGTAGCTTCAGTAAGTGCTTCGTGAGTACCAGTATCTAACCATGCAAAACCTCTGCTTAGAATTTGAAGCTTCAAATTCTCTTGGTCGAGATAAGTCTGATTAACTGATGTAATTTCTAGTTCGCCACGATGAGATGGCTTTACATTCTTTGCAATTTCCACAACCGAATTAGGATAAAAATACAAACCAACAACTGCATAATTTGATTTAGGCTCTTTAGGTTTTTCTTCTATACTGATTACATTTTTTTCTGTATCAAATTCTGCAACACCATAGCGCTCTGGGTCTTTTACGTAATTACCAAAAACTATTGCTTTTCCTTCTTTTTCAACATTATCTACAGCTTGTTTCAGAATATTTTGCAAACCTGCTCCATAAAATATATTATCCCCTAATACTAAACAAACACTATCATTACCTATAAACTCTTCACCTATTATAAAAGCTTGTGCTAATCCGTCTGGACTAGGCTGTTCTTTGTAACTTAACTCAAGACCAAACTGATTTCCGTTTCCCAATAATTGCTTAAAATTTGGAAGATCGTGAGGTGTAGATATTATTAAAATTTCCTTAATACCAGCCAACATTAAAACCGACAATGGATAATAAATCATTGGTTTATCATATATTGGTAATAACTGCTTACTCACTGCCAATGTTAATGGATGAAGCCTTGTGCCTGAACCGCCTGCTAGTATTATTCCTTTCATAATCTTCACTAATTTATCCTAATTAATGCAAATTTATCCGAATTGTTTTGAATTGTGTTATTTAATCCGAATTTGTTTTGTTTAAAATTCTTTTACAAGTCAAAGATGATGATCCAAAATTAATCAACATCCCTAATTCCAAATTTGTAGCTTTTTAATAACTATGAAGTTGTTTATAAAATGCTATTGGAACTTGGCTGACAGCTTTTAATTCTATAATTATAGCTTCATAACAAATAAAATCTGCACGGTATTTTTTATTTTATTTAACGCCATCATAATACAAATCAAGAGTCACTTGCCTTTGATATGGAATATTTTCTTTAATAAATTCCTTTTCCAATACTTCCTCATAAACTGCTTCTAAAAATCCAGCACCTAGCTTATTGTGTATTTTCATGCAACAACCAATGATTTGATAGCTTTCATCTTTAAAAAGAATTTTACTCGACTCCATACGTTTTAAATTCGTGCTAATTCGCCATAATTCGTTTTAAAATTCGGGATTATTATATTGCTCTTTGTAGTATTTTAAATAATCACCACTGGTAACTTTTTCCATCCATTCTTCATTATTCAAATACCAATCAATGGTTTTACTTAAACCTTCTTCAAATGTTACTGAAGGACTCCAATCGAGCTCCTTATTAATTTTTGAAGCATCAATTGCATACCTTAAATCGTGACCTGGCCTATCTTTAACATAGGTAATTAGTTGCTCACTTGTACCTATTGGTCTTTTAAGTTTCTCGTCCATTTGTTTACACAGTAACTTTACTAAATCAATATTTTTCCATTCGTTAAAACCACCAATATTATAGGTTTCCTTTAGTTGCCCTTCTGTTAGAATTAAGTCTATTGCAATGGCGTGATCTATAACATACAACCAATCTCTAGTGTAATTTCCATCTCCATAAACAGGAAGCGGTTTTCCTAAAATTATATTATTAATAAAAAGAGGTATTAATTTTTCTGGAAACTGATTAGGCCCATAATTATTTGAACAATTTGAAATTATAAAAGGCAATCCATAAGTCTCGCCATAGGCACGCACAAAGTGGTCGCTGCTTGCTTTAGAGGCTGAATAAGGCGAATTAGGATCATAGGAAGTAGTCTCAGTAAACAAACCTGTCTCTCCCAAGGTTCCATAAACTTCATCAGTACTAATATGATAAAATAATTTATTTCTAAAATCATCTTTCCATAGTTGAACAGCAGCCTGTAAAAGATTCAAAGTTCCCATAATATTTGTCCTCGCGAAGGACAGTGGATCTGTAATGGAGCGATCTACATGAGATTCTGCCGCCAAATGAATAACTTGTTCAAATTTGTAGAGTTCAAAAGTTTCGTTAATAGCTTCTGCGTCTGTAATATCTAATTTAAGAAAATGATAATTCTTATGATTTTCAATATCTTGAAGGTTTTCTAGATTACCTGCATAAGTTAGACTATCTAAATTATAAATATGGTAATTTGGGTACTTTTGAACTAACAAACGTATCACATGTGAGCCTATAAATCCAGCTCCACCAGTAACTAATATATTTTTTTTATTACTCATAATAAATTAAAAATTAATTCAAACGACTCCTAAGCTACATAAAAACTTCGACACCATTTTTTTCATTTGAATTGATCCAACTATTTTCTTACTAAAAACCACGCATTTAACAACTCTTCTCTGTTGTATAACATACGTTCTTTTGTACTCCAATCTATAACCTCAAAACCTGCATGTTCGCAAATTGCTTGACCTGCTGCAGTATCCCATTCCATAGTTGGCGCAAATCTAGGATAACAGTCTGCTTGCCCTTCTGCAACCATGCATAGTTTTAACGAACTGCCTTTTGATATTAAATTAACAACTCCATGCTTCTCGCGCATTTCGCTAACATAAACTTCTGTTTCTTTTGACATGTGCGAACGACTTGCTACGACGGTAAAAGTCTTATCTTCTCGTTCTAAAGGTAATTTTTTACCATCTCTTAAAATGAAATCTACATCATAATCTTCATGATTTACAGATATTTTGTAAGCTCCTATTTCATTAGTTGAAAAATAAAGGTCACCCAAAGCTGGCACATAAATTACACCAATTACTGTCTTCTGATTCTCTATCAATGCAATGTTAACCGTAAACTCACCATTTCGTTTAATGAATTCCTTTGTACCATCAATAGGATCAACAATCCATAACTGATTCCAATCTTTACGATTAGCATATGGTATGGATTTACCTTCTTCCGATAGTACAGGAATGTCAGTCTTACTTAAATAAGACATAATTACATTATGAGACGCTATATCTGCTTTTGTGAGCGGAGAATTATCTCCTTTTAGTTCCACTTCAAAATCGTCCGATTTATAGATGTCTAAAATTACTTTACCTGCTTCTAGAGCTGCTATTATTACTGTTTCTAAATTTTTATTCATAAATAAAATTAAATAATCATACCAGCACCAATAGTTTCATTGGTTTGCTCATCTATAATAATAATACTTCCGGTTTGACGATTCTTTTTATAAGCATCATAAAACATAGGTTTAGCTGTTCTGATAGACATACGAGCAATATCATTCATCTCTACCTGATCAATATTTTCTATACGATGCAACGTATTTATATCAATTTTATATTTTAATTCTTTTACCATTCCAATAGATTCGTTAGTGGTGTGTTTAATGACCACTTTAGTACGTGCTTGAATTGGTTTAGTGCTCATCCATGTGACTAAAACTTCTAAATCTTGACCTATTTCAGGTACATTGTTTTCACGCACAATCATATCACCACGACTGTTATCTATTTCATCTTCTAAAGTCATGGTTACAGACATAGGCGCATAAGCTTCTGATATTTGCTCACCATTAAGCTCAATAGTTTTAATAGTAGAAACAAATCCTGAAGGCAATGATTTCACCTTATCCCCTGGTTTAAAAATCCCTCCATCAATACGACCAGCAAATCCTCTATAATCTTGATTATCCAGAGTATGCGGGCGAATTACAGACTGAATAGGAAAACGACAATCTATAAGATTATGGTCACTAGATATATGCACGGTTTCTAAATGATACATTAATGTACTTCCTTGATACCAATCCATATTTTCAGAACGATTAACAACATTATCACCATTTAATGCCGAAATAGGAATAAACTGAATATCTTTAATACCTAACTTAGAGGAGAAAGCTTTAAAATCTGAAACGATTCCATTATAAACGTCTTCACTATAATCCACCAAATCCATTTTATTTACACAAACGATAGCATGCGGAATTCGCAACAATGAAGCGATAAATGCATGGCGATGCGTTTGTTCTAACATGCCTTTGCGTGCATCGATAAGAATAATTGCCAAATTAGCAGTAGAAGCGCCAGTAACCATATTACGTGTGTATTGAATATGACCTGGTGTATCTGCTATTATAAATTTACGCTTTGGTGTTGCAAAATATCTATAAGCAACATCAATAGTAATGCCTTGCTCGCGTTCTGACTTTAAGCCGTCTGTAAGCAATGACAAATCTACATAATCGAAACCTTTACTCTTACTAGATGCTTCTACAGCCTCTAGTTGATCTTGAAAAATTGATTTACTATCATACAACAAGCGACCAATTAATGTGCTTTTGCCATCATCGACACTTCCAGCAGTTGTAAAACGTAATAATTCTATATCTTGATATTCCATTTAATAGTTGTTAGTTGTTAGTTGTTACACTTTAGGTTTCAGATTTATTATCTTTTTCTCTATAGTCTAATTCTAATCTCTATATAATTTTAAAAATAACCTTGTTTTTTCCGATCTTCCATGGCAGTTTCAGCGCGTTTATCATCAGCTCGTCCACCACGTTCTGTAGTTCTTGTCGTTGCGATATCTTCAATAATTTTGTCTAATGTATCTGCATCAGATTCTACTGCTCCTGTAATTGGCATATCACCACAGGTACGATAACGAATCGTCATATTAACCACTTCTTCATTTTCTTTTAATTTAATGAATTCTGAATTTGCCAATATTACACCACCCCTAACTACGCAATCACGCTGATGAGAAAAATAAAGTGACGGCAAATCAATGTTTTCTAATTTGATATATTCCCAAACGTCCATTTCTGTCCAGTTAGAAATAGGAAACACTCTAAAATGTTCGCCATAATTCTTACGTCCATTAAAAAGATTCCAAAGCTCAGGTCTTTGATTTTTTGGATCCCATTGTCCAAATTCATCGCGATGCGAAAAGAAACGCTCTTTTGCACGTGCTTTTTCTTCATCACGTCTTGCTCCACCCATTGCAGCATCTACTTTATAAGTTTCAAGTGTATCTAACAATGATACTATTTGTAATGAGTTACGAGAAGCATCTGCTCCTGTTTCTTCTTTCGCACGACCTTTATCGATGGCTTCTTGTACTGAGCCAACAATAAGTTTAACTCCTAATTTTTCTACCAATTGATCTCTAAAAGCAATAGTTTCTGGAAAATTATGACCAGTATCAATATGAATTAATGGGAACGGTATTTTTGCAGGAAAGAATGCCTTTTTAGCTAAATGGGTAAGCAATATAGAGTCTTTACCACCAGAAAACAACAATACTGGGTTTTCAAATTGTGCCGCAATCTCTCGGATTACAAAAATAGCTTCCGATTCTAATTCTTTTAAATGATTAATTACGTAATTACTCATGTATTTTATTTTAATTTTTGAATAATAAAGTCTAAAATAGTTTGAACAGATTCCTCTATCGGTTGGTTATCTGTTATAATTTCTAAGTCTGGGTTAATTGGTGCCTCATAAGGCGCAGAAATACCAGTCATATTTTTAATTTCGCCTGCTCTGGCTTTTTTATACAAGCCTTTTACATCTCTTCGCTCGCATTCTTCTAAAGATGTATTAACATATATTTCAACGAAATTTTCTTTTCCAACTATGCTCCTTATATTTTCTCTATCCTTAATGTAAGGTGACACAAAAGCAGCTAAAGTAACTACACCAGCATCAACCATTAAGTTTGAGATTTCTGCAATTCGTCTAATATTTTCTGTACGATCTTCTGGAGCAAAACTAAGGTCTTTATTAATACCTTGTCTTATATTATCTCCATCTAAACTAAAAGTGGAAATTCCTTTTTTATTAAGCTCTACCTCAATCAAATTAGCTAATGTAGATTTACCTGATCCAGACAAACCTGTAAACCACAATAAAAAACTTCGATGACCACTTAGCTTCTCGCGATCAGCTTTTGTGATTTTATAATCATGTCTAACCGTATTTAAGTTCATAATTCGTTAGCGTTTTTTAATTTATCCAAGCGCCTTTTTTTATTACGTTGATCCAAACCATAATCAATTCTATACCATAGTTTTTCGTGCCCAAAATACAGCAGCATTTTCGTTACAACCTCTGCACCTCCAATTTTTAGACCTGTTAAAGGATTTCCTGTAATTATCCAACCTAAAACAATAGTATCTAAAGTACCGATAGCACGCCATGAAAATGTCTTTAAAATATGACGTTTATTTGATGATTTTATGGTGGACTTAAACCACATTCTTTCGTGTAAATAATACAAAATCATTTTGGTGACCAATTCAAAAAAACCTATCTGAAAACCAACAGTTATATCATTAGATATGAACCATGACAATAAAAATGTGTCTAGCGTACCTAATACCCGCCAAGTAATTGTTTTGGCTAAATGCCGTTTACTTAATTTCAAACCTTAGTGTTTTTAAAAGTCATATGATTACTAATACGGTTAAACAAATAGCTATAAATGACTTTGTAAAAAAATCTTTCATCATGTATCTGATACTAGTAATATTAACTTTTAAATTAATTTAATATTTAACAATAACAATTGCCAAAACACTCTAAAAATTTCGATAAATATATCGCTTATTTATAATTCAACAAAACTACTTAATTACCAACTCTTAACAATTAAATTATTGATATAATTATATTTTATAAAAATGAAATTGATGTTATCATAACAAATATAAAAATCTTGTCGACAGAAACTTAAAATAAAGCAGATATTAATACTGTTCTCGAATCAAATAAAAAGAAAATTAAATTAGCTTGATTACTAACAAATTCCTCTATTAATACTTTGTAAATCTAAAAGAAAAACTAAGACTTTAAAATTGTAAATAATTAAAAAACGAGACCCAAAATCTTAACCCATAAAGGAAATACAGTATTTCGCTATTCAATCTAGAACAAAAAAAAACTTTATATGTAAGATTTAAACTTCATTAAATCACTTTTTATCTAAGAAATATGCAAAATATTTTTTTTAATTCACAATTTTCAATACCTTTGTCTCACCCAAATTTATCAGAAACACTTATTTATCAGAAGAATAGGTGCGTGTTTCATGATTTAGTCAAAAAATTATGAAAAAAAATTACTTATTTTATGCCGTGGTATTCCTTTTTTCTCTAGGATTTAGCCAAACAACAATTGTAACTGTAGATCGCGCCAATATTGTTGGCCCAACAACTACAGGAAACGACCCTTCAATTTCATCCGCAGGTCTCACTAGAGGATCAGGTGTTGCTTTAAGAGCTGGCACTGATTTTTCTTCTGACAGTTGGACTGGAATATCTCAAGGAGATGCTGTAACTAACAATGATTACATGGAATGGTCAACGACAGCAAATGCAACAAATGATATTCAGATACAAAGAATTGATTTAAAATTAAGACGAAACACTAATGGTCCAACTAATTGGCAATTGTTTTATAGTTTGGATAATTTCACAACAGCTGGCGTAGCTGCAAACCCATCACAAACGATAGCTGAAAATATAAATGTGATAACAAACATTACTGGTCTAACTATTAACTCAGCTACTGCAGGAACTATTACGTTTAGGCTATATGCTTGGGGAGCCGCAACTAATGGAGGCTGGTTAAGAGTAAGAAGACAAGCTTCTTGGTCTAATTTCGGAATTGCGCTTCCAGGAATAAGACTTAGAGGAACGATTACAACAACCGCGACCAACAGTGTATCATCAAATATAATTACCAGTGCTTTTGACCCAACTGATAATATAAATTATACATTATATACGGCAAATTCTGGCTTAACTATATCAAACTCAATAAAAGTCGGAGAATTTACAATTCAAGATGGAGGTAACACCCTGAGTGATACAGATTTTCTAGCAACTATTTTAACCGATTTAGAATTTGGGTTAACTAATAGTGACTATCTAGCCGCATTGGCAATTTTTGATGGTTCAGTAAATATTGCCGAAACATCTGTTACTTCCGAAACTGTAATTTTTTCTGGTATTACAGGAATAAACGCCCTAGACGATAGCTCAAAATCTTTTGATGTGTACGCAACTTTTAAAACCATTATAGACGATAACGAACAATTTCAACTTTCTATAAATGCTGCCACAGCAGATGTGACATTAGGCTCTTCATTTCAAGACTTTGATGCTGGAGGCGCACAAACACCAATATTGGGAGATGACAACAGGTTAGAAGTTACTGCTAACCAACTAGTTCATGGTCAACAGCCATCAGATTCAAATCAGTTTGAAATCATGGTACCTTCACCTACAGTTTTTGCCGTTGACGTTAATAACAATATAGATCTTGATTATAATGATACACTAACAGTTGGAGCTACAGGTTCATTAACACCAAATCCAAATATATACACTATGACCAGCGGTCTTGCCATATTAGACAATATTATATTTTCAGATAAAGAAACTATAGAAGTACTTTTCACATACAACAGTGCCGCTACTTTATTTGTTGTCAGCGATTCGTTTAATATTTACGGCCCATTAATAACTATTGCTCAACAAGATTTTGACGGTAGCACACCAGATTGGTCGTATTCTAGTAATGTTACAACATTTGATAATGGTTGGGGAACAGATGGTTATTATGGTATTATTGATAACGCAAGCGCATCCCCTTTAGACAATCCATCTTTTTCAAATAATATTTTTGGCGAAAATGATTTAAATGACGAAGGAGACAATGGTACAACTGGTTTTGCTACTTTAACCTTTGATACGATAGATATTAGTGTATTTGACGATGTATCGCTTACGTTTGATTGGGACGTACACGGCTATAATGCCAACAGTGATGATGCAAAATATAGATTAATCTATGACGGAGTAAACCAACCCTTTGTTTTTCTTTTAGATGGAAATGACACACCTACCACTGACGAAGGAACAGTTGTTGTAAATATTCCAAGCTCAGTAAATACAGTAGGCTTGCAAGTTAGAGTAAGAAACAACGGAATCACTGGCTATTCTGGTTTTGATAATTTTAAACTAAAAAGTGCATTTGACGGTTTACTTTATGTAGATGACGGCATCTCTAGTGGTTGGGCTCCTTACGCACCTTCTAATACTACTGGCAGTGATAATGCATATGTTATAAGTGGTGATTACAGTGTAGGATCAAATATTCAAGTTAATAATTTCTATATAAATGATGCCGCAACAACAAAAGTTACTCCTGGTCAGTCTATTACAACAAATTCCGGAGTTGTAAACTACGGAACACTAGAATTAAATTCTGTATCCACATCATATTCTAGCTTAATCACAGATAATATGGAAGGAGAAGTAATTTACAACCGTCATGTTAATCAATTCTCAGGTACAGGATCCACAACAGGAAATAACGATTTAATTTCGGCACCTGTAACAAATGCTAGTCAAACGTTTTTAGCACTTAGAACTGCTAATTCAGATATCCCTTCAGGTCTTATTGGAGGTGTACCTTCATTTTTATTTGGTCCTTTTAATAATGTTACTAATGTCTATGTAAATTATTCAGCTGCAGATGATGCCTCAGTTGTAGCTTCCGGTATTGGTTATAGAACGGCTTCAATTCAACCTACCGGATCAACTTTTAAATTTGTTGGTGATGTAGAGACAGGAACAAAAGCTATACCAATTACGGTAGGTGCTGGTAATAAAGCCAACCTTATTGGAAATCCTTATCCTTCTTACTTAAGTCTATCTGCATTTTTAGCTGCAAATAACACACAATTCAGCCCAACAAACTCAGGTGTATATGGCTACAGAGGCAATATGATAAGCGGATTTGCTATATGGAACCAGGCTTACTCAGACGCAAACCCAAGTGCTAAGATTGCACCTGGTCAAGGTTTCTTTGTTAATTCCAAAGTTGGAGGTGGCATTATTAACTTCACTCCAGCAATGCGTACAATTGGCACAACTGATGATTTTATTTCAGGTAGAGCCACTAACCAAAATTTGGCGCATTTATATCTTCAAATAGCAAAAGGAGATGAATTATATCAAACTGATTTATATTTTAACGACAACGCGTCTTTAATTATGGATGCAGGCTATGATTCTGAAATGTTTGAATCTAATACTTTTGAGTTCGCAATCTATTCACATCTAGTAGAAGATAACTTAGGAAAAGATTTAGCTGTACAATCGGTAAGTTACTCAGATTTAGAAAATGTAACTATTCCCTTAGGAATTAACATAGTTCAAGGTGAACAAGGCATAGTAAGTATTTCAGAAAGCAATATTCCAGCAGACACAACGGTCATTTTAGAAGATAATGTGACGAATACATTTACTAATTTATTAGAAGAGGAGTATTCATTTACATCCGCAACTACATTAAATAGTACTGGTCGTTTTTATATACACTTCTCAAGAACAGTCCTTGGAGTCAATGATAATATTCTAAATGGGTTAGAAATCATTTCCAATGCTAGTACAGAAACTATTGTAGTAAAAGGACAATTAGACAATCAAACAATTTTTAAATTATATGACATACAAGGTAGAATAGTTAATATTCAATTACTAAATTCTAAAATCACAGAAAACAGTATTAATGTTTCTAATATTTCTACAGGTATTTACATCGTAGAATTACAAAATGAATCTGGTAACTTAAAAACTCAAAAAATTATTATCAGATAATTTTAAATTCACAGTTATTAAAGTAAAGCGCATCTTCATAAGGTGCGTTTTTTTTTATACCAATGCATTAGAGTATTATTACCTAAGATTAATATCTCGCCAAATGTTTTCATTAAATATTCTTGAAATGTCTAACCAAATAATTCGTTAGATAAAATTCAAAATCTTGTGCTTTTTTGAAAGTTAATTCGAATTAATCATATCATAAATATTTTTTTAACATTCATTCATTATAATCAAAGTTAATTAAACGCCTAAAAACAAACCACTTAAACCCCTTACAACATACTCCACAAATGAAACTTAAAACTAGTGTGAGCGATTTGTTAATATTAAATAGTCGGTTAAATACTAAGTTTTATTATATTTGACTCCCCTCATTCTTATACACTTAGCCCATTTTATTGGAAAAATACGATTAAACAACAATTTTTAACGACTATGTGTTAATACCCGTAGGTTATTTCATTTATGATGTAATTCCCTATTAACGCAATAGTTGTGTTTTAACTATAATTAATTCAAATATGAAAAATTTTTACGCATTTTTAGTACTCCTATTAATAGGAAACTTTGGTTTTGGGCAAATCAATGAAAACTTTGATACTGGTTTGTCAGGCTCCTACACCACAGGTAATCAAACATTAACTAGTGGAACTTGGGAAACAGTTCAAGTTATTGCTGAAGCAGCAGGTGACTCTCGTGGAGCAACGGGTTCTGCGGCGAGAATAAATGATGAGGAAGTTGGTGCAAGTCTCACAACACCTACTTTATCAGCAGGTGCTGATGTAGTATCATTTTGGTATAGAGAACTGAATTCTGGTGGAGGTACTTTTGCACTACAAACCTCTACTGATGGTACTAATTATACCACACAGACAACACAACTGTTTTCTGGTAATACCTATACACAGTTTACGTATACCGTAAACAACCCTAGTCCTAATTTAACAATTAGGATATTAAATGATAATCAACTTGGACATTTAATTATAGATGATTTTGATGTCACAGCTTTTCCAGTAAACAGTATTGTTATTGGTACAGGAACTACTACTACAGGAAGTATTGATGCAGATCCAATTCATGGTTATTATAACGCATTTAAATACCAAGTGGTTTACACTGCCGCTGAATTAGCTGCGACTCTAACCATAAATGATGAAATAACGGCTCTTGGATGGTCTATTGCTGGTGACTATGCTGGTGGTAACTTATTAGGCTACACTATTAAATTGGGACATACATCTGCTGCTAACTCAGCGGCACATGATGCGTCTAGCACTACAGTTGTGAAGAATGCATTTAATTATGACCCAACGGTAACAACTGCTGGTGTATTTGATATGATACCTTTTGATACAAATTTTGTTTGGAACGGAGTAGATAATGTATTAGTTGAAGTATGTTCTGATGGACAAAATCCATTTACTGGTCCTTATGGGCAAGTTAGAACAAATATAGTAACTAGTGGTTCTCGATTTTACAGAGTTGATGGAGGTACAGCTTGTGGCGTCAACACCAATACTGCTAATGGAAACAAACCTAATATACAATTTAACTATATAGATGGTATTCCTCCTGCATGTTTTGATGTTACAGCTTTAACAGTGGACAGTTTTACAGATACTCAAGTAGTAGTAAGTTGGACTGCAGGTGCTGCTGAAACCGATTGGGAAATTGTAGTACAGGCTGATGGTACAGGTGAACCAACTGGTGCTGGTACAGCAACTACTACGAACCCTCATACAACAACAGGATTATTAGAAAGAACAGACTACGAAGTTTATGTAAGAGCAAATTGTGGTCTAGATGGATTTAGTAACTGGGTTGGCCCAGTAACGTTCACAACAGAACCTTCTTGTCCTGATGTTACTGCAATAACAATTGATAATTTTACAGATCTCACTGCAACGGTGAGTTGGACTGCTGGTGCTGCTGAAACGGATTGGGAAATTGTAGTACAGCCTGACGGAACTGGAGAACCAACTGGTGCTGGGACAGCAACTACAACAAATCCTCATACACAATCAGGATTAACAGAACAAACTGCTTACGAAGTTTATGTAAGATCAGATTGCGATACAAATGGCTTTGGTCTTTGGGTTGGCCCAATAGATTTTACTACGGCACCATCTTGTCCTGATGTAACAGTTTTAACATTAGATACTGCTACAGATACAACAGCAACTATTAGCTGGACTGCTGGTGGTACAGAAACTGCATGGGAAATTGTGGTACAAGCTGATGGAACAGGTATACCTACTGGTGCTGGCACAGCAACAACAAATCCACATACTGAAACTGGTTTAACAGTATCTACAGATTACGAAGTTTATGTAAGAGCAGATTGTACTGCTAGTAGTAATGGCTACAGTGGTTGGGTTGGTCCTTTAGACTTTACTACAACGGCTGCACCTATTACAACATATCCTTATAATGAAAACTTTGAAGGTGGAGCTGCAGGTTGGACAATAGACAATACAACTAACGGTTCTTGGCAATTAGGGAATCCTGCAAACACTATAATTAATGCTGCAGATTCTGGTGCTATTGCATGGGTGACTAACTTAACAGGGGATTACAACAGTAATGAAGATTCTTTTGTAATGAGTCCTCCATTTAATTTTTCAACTTTAGCAGCTCCGGTCATTGACTTAAGTATTTGGTGGAGTTCGGAATTTAGTTGGGATGGTGCTGTATTGCAGTCTTCAATAGATAATGGTAACACTTGGCAGAACGTCGGTGCATTAAATGATCCTAATAATTGGTACAATGATGGTAGTATTGGAGCAGGACCTGGTGGACAACAAATTGGTTGGACAGGAACTGGTGTAAATGCTTCTGGAGCATGGGTTGTTGCTACAAATAACTTACTTGGTCTTGGAGGTCAAAGCAGTGTATTTTTACGTGTAGCTTTTGCCGCTGATGGTGGCACAAATGGTGAAGGTTTTGCCTTTGATACGGTAAATATTTACGACCCATCTTGTCCTGACGTTTCAGCATTAACAATAGATAGCCTTACAGGCACTACGGCAGACATAAGCTGGACTGCTGGCAATACAGAAATAGATTGGGAAATCGTGGTACAAGCTGATGGAACTGGTGAACCAACTGGTGCTGGTACAGCAACTTCAACTAATCCTTATGCGGCAACTGGTTTAACGGCTGAAACAGCTTACGAAGTTTACGTAAGAGCTAATTGCCTTGGTAACGGTTTTAGTGCTTGGGTTGGACCTCTTGATTTTACAACTCCATGTGCTACTTTTACAGCACCTTATAGTGAAGATTTTGAAAATGCAGGTGCAGTTCCAGATTGTTGGACATTAGCTGGTAATGTTACTTGGTTATTCAACACTTCAGGACCTAACCATGTAGG